>Ga0181522_10000086_pt1 | contig 73679 bp, 62 predicted proteins | sample PEATcosm2014_Bin_27_FD_121103 | JGI IMG/M metagenome (GOLD analysis project Ga0181522, IMG submission 121103) | Peatland microbial communities from MTU Mesocosm Facility, Houghton, MI, USA - PEATcosm2014_Bin05_10_metaG | ecosystem: Environmental > Terrestrial > Soil > Wetlands > Peat | place...
AGGGCGGAGTCTGCGGAGCCCTGCGGTGTTCTGCTTGAGTTTTGTGCGGCTTTTCCCGCGCCGCGAGTGCGTGCAGCAAAAGCAAAGGAACCGATTTTCAGTTGGCAGTCCGCCAGGACTGATGGACGGAGGCGTTTGTGGACCGAAAGTACAGTCATCGCGGCTATCGCGACGCGGAGCAAAACGAAAAAAAAGACAAGTCTCGTGGAGGTCACGGCCACGATCGTAAGCCTCCGCAAGGCGGGCCTCGCGCCGATCAGTTCGGCCCTCGCACCCCGCGCATGGTCGGCACGGTAACTCGAGTCCGCTGTGCAAACTGCGGTGCGGTTCTCACCTCCGGCTTCGATCCCAACGGAAAATGCCCGAAATGCCAAATGGAATTGCACTGTTGCAAGCAATGTCGTTTTTTCGACTCCGGCGCGCAGTTCGAGTGTACGCAGCCAATCCCCGAGCGCATTACACCCAAAGACGCAAAAAATAATTGCACCTTCTACGAATTTCGCACCACCGTCGAGAAGGACACCGCTCCCACCTCCTATGCCCAGAAGATGCCCGCCGCCACCGCCGCCGCGCCTCCTCGTCACAACGACGCGCGCCAGGCCTTTGAGGACCTGTTCAAGAAGTGAAGGCCCAGGCGCTGTTGCCTGTGCAGCCGTAAGGCCCCGCAGACCTAAGCACCCGCCAGGATCTCCTCTCAACCCTTTCGCCACAACGCGTCGCTGCCATTGGCGTCGTCGCGAAGCTCCCGTTTCTTGCAGTTTTCTTATCTTTCCCGTTCCTTCCCTTTTCTCCGCTTTCTTCCTCCCGTTCTATTGCCAAACTCACAAACTACCGCTAGAGTGAATGTGGTGGCGTCTCTGCTGTAGCCCTCCTGGAAGGACCGATCACGAATGCCCGCACGTCAAGACCGTTGGCTCACCACCCAGCAAACCGCCCTCGAACTCAACACCACCAGTGCTGAAGTCTGCCGCCTCCTCAGCCTCGGCCGCCTCTCCGGCGAAAAACAAAAACAACCCGGGCGCCCCGGCAATGGCCAATGGCTCATCGATCCTAAGACCATCGCCGAAGAAAAACGCCGCGTCGCCAAACGCGTCCGGCTGTTAAAGCCAAGCCCACGGTAGCGCCATCGTTCTGATCCAACCCAGGCGCGTCGCGTTCTCTCTCACCGGCTGGGAAATTCCTTTGCAGGGACCGAACCCAGTCCGCCCCACATCCCCAAGACCGAAGCCGATGGATCTCCCGCAGGTTTCAATTTCCAGGTCGTGGAGGCCGCGGCGCAGTCTCCTGGCTGAACAAACAGACCCACTTGCCGCCGCGCTCAGCCCACACAGACGAAATGTAGGTGCGAGCCGCAAACTCGTGTCCGTGCGAAACGCCCTTTTCCGTGATGGTGTAGCTGATCAAACCAGCGTTCTCCGAAATCGCCACAAATTTGAGGTCGTCCATCGCGTATTCCGTAAGTTGAAAGCCTGCAACATTGTTCATCACCTGGGCCTTGCTGGCGGGACCCGCTGCGTCCACGAATACCGCATCGTCCGCGGTCAAATTGCCAAACGTCTCTAACCTCCCGGTCTTGAGTGCTTCGAGCCCCTCACGTTCTTTGGCGACAACCTGTTGCTCTATCGCCCCGGCGTGCGACTCGCGTGACGAAACTGCGCCGCGCAACGCAGCGGCCTCCGAAGCAGTCACAAAACTCTTCGGTCGCGCCAGCAAAAAAGCCCCGCACGCAACCATCGCCATCATCATCATTGCTGCCTTCATATTTCCTCCAGGATGCGCGAGCCCGCAAGGATGGCGGCCCCGCGGGTCGCTTTAAGGCACTCTAGCGGAAAAACTCCCGGCAGTATTGGAAAAATGGGACATGCCGTCCACGCGTACAAAGCGCCGCGACAAATCCATTTCCTGCGACGGCAGGGAAGTCGGCGTCTTTCCCGAAAATTCGCGATAATCGCGGATCAAATGTGCCTGATCGTAATATCCGCAATCCACCGCCGCATTCACCCAGTCTGAACTCCGGTGGTCCATCGCCGCGAAAACACGTTGAAATCTCTGCATGCGGCAAAATAACTTCGGCGAAATCCCGACCGCATCGCGAAACCGGCGCTGCAACTGGCGCGAACTCCAACTCAAACGATCGGCCAAACCGCGAATCCGAACCAACCCGCCGGAACGCTCCATCTCCAGCACGGCATGCGCGACCGGATCATCGCTGACAGAACTGCGCTCCGCGAACGGCTGCAAAACACCGTCGAGCGCCGCCAGCCCCACTCGGAGGGAATAGCTCTCGCGCAACCGCTCGAGCGCCAGCAATAAGGGCCGCGCCCCCAAGAAAGCCAAATCGGCCAGGCCCACCGCCGAGTCCGTCAGTTCGCACATCGGCACGCGCAAGAGCCGAGCGGCGCCATGCGGGTGAAACGAAATCCCTAACATTGCCGCAAGCCCGGAAGGCCGCAGTAAAAGCGGCCCGGTAATCTGGCCCACAAAAAAACATCCAGGCTGCCGCACCCAGAGTCCATGCGCATAACTCTCGAACGGCCGCCCCCAGTTCAAAATCAGCGCGGGCCGGCCGTCCGGAAGGATCCGCTGCACTCCGCCGGCACCCGCGGCATCTTCCAACATCCAATAGCACTGCACGTATCGAGCGACGGCGGCGTGCGGCCTGATCTGTACATAATTCATGGCAGGGGCCGAGCATAGACGATTTCACGAGCGGCGGCACAGGCATTCCTGTTCAACAGAGCTTGTTTAAACCGGGGCTCGCCAAGAAATAAAGAACGATTGACCCGGCGCTTAGCCGTTTGCGTTTCGTGGCAGGGCGGATTGCGCCAACCCGCGCGTGTCGTGACCTGACGAAAACCGCAGTTCTCCTCACCGGCGGAGGCGAACCTCGCTATGCCATCGCTCGATGAAGCCGTCGTGGCGTTAAGAGCGTATAGTAGTGCCAGAGGTTTGCGTATGACGATGAACATAACCAACAAAGAAATAGATGGAGTTTCCATTGTCCTCTTGGACGGCCGTATCGTCCTCGGCGAGGAAAGCAATGCACTGCGTGAGAGAGTGAAGGCGCTGATTGCCGGAGGAAAGAAAAAGATCGTCCTGAACATGACCGACGTCAAATACATCGACAGCGCAGGCTTGGGAATTCTGGTGGCCGCGCACGTCAGCGCCAAGACGCAGGGCGCGGCGCTGCACTTGTCCAATTTGGGCCACAAATTCCAGGATGTGCTGCAATTGACCAGGCTGCTGACCGTTTTTAGTGTCTACGATTCCCAGGCCGACGCCATCCGTAGTTTTGGACCGAATTCCATGACCGCGGCGGTCTGAGGAGTGCGCAAGACCGGGGGTTGACCGAGGGGCCGGTACTGTTCTGTCCCGGTGCGAGCCTGGACGCAGTGGTGCCGCTAGCGAGCGATGAACCTGAAAAATTCGGACGGAAAAGCAACGGATTGCTTCCTGTCGGCCGACAGTTCGCCGAGAATCGGGATTCGTTGCGCTTTCTGGTCAAACGCCCGCACGCTGCGGGCTTGTTCTCGATTCGCAGGCCTGCGCGATTGAAACGCCACAGGCGGATCGCCAGTCTGAGGGCGTCTTTGATGTTTTGAAATTGGTCCGAAACTCATGGCGGCGACTTTGCGCCTGGAATCCCTCTAGCGCACGTGGGCTGCGGCAGCGGGCCGATTCACTCCTCGCGCAGCAGGATCGTAGGATCCACCGACAGCGCGCGTTGCGCCGGAATCCAGGTGGCGAGCAGCCCGAGCAACATCATAGCCAGCACAACGCCGGTCAACACCAGCGGATCGCGCGGAGTGGCTTGGTACACGATGGAAGCGAGCACCCTGCTGGCCAGAATTCCCAGCAGTAATCCGGCCGCGGAACCAATGGCGAGCAATTTTAAGGCACGCCCCAGCGCTGCTTGTAACACTTCCCTCGATTGCGCACCGAGGGCCATACGAATTCCCAGTTCTTTCTTCCGCTTGCTAACCGAGTATGCAGCCATTCCAAAGATTCCGGTGATCGATAGCAGCGCGCCGAATGCGCCCAGGACACCTAAGGTCAGAGTTGCCATACGCGAAGGGAACAGAGCGCTCTCCAGCTCTTGGTTCCAGGTGCGGACGGTAAAGGGCAGCCCGGCATCCAGGTCCTGCACGGTAGTCTTGATGGCTGCCGCGAGTTGCTGCGGATCGCCACTCGAGCGCACCACGAGGCAGGCTTGACTGGAAGGCGATTGCAGGATGGAGAGAAACATCGCAGGCTGCGGATCTTCGGCAAGGCTCCCATATTTTCCGTCTTCAACGATGCCCACCACCTGTATACGGGAGCCATCGGGCCTCTTGTAATATCCGCCCGTCGCGTTGGTGGCGGAGCCAAAGACCTTGCCGGCGAACTCCCGATTCACCACGGCTACGCGAGGCGCGTCTTTGTCGTCATGCCATGAAAGCGTCCGGCCCGCCAACAAAGTCGTTCCGGCCGCATCGAAGTATTCGGGAGATATGTTGTACACCACCGTTTCCGCTGCGGCATTGGCTGGCCGCAGATCGGTCGTTTTGTCGGTGAATACATGGGTGCCGTTCGCGCCGTAAAACAACGGTAGCCGATCGACCAACCCCACAGATTTTACGCCGGGGAGAGTCTCCAAGGCATCGATCATGCGCTTTTGCATCACGGGCAGCGCTTCGCCGCTATAACCGGCCATGCTAAGCGCCGTCTCTACCAGCATTGCTTTCCCCGGCTCAAAGCCGAAATTGCTGTGCAGCGAGCGCAACAGTCCGCGCACGGCGACCAGCGAAGAAGTCACCAGCACCGCGCAGATCGCTATTTGCATTACGAGCAACAGGTCTCGGACGGTGATTCGCCGCGGCGCCGTGGCGGTGGAGCCGGACTTGATGACCTGATAGGGATCCGTGCGAAGCACCTGCCTTACCGGGACCGCACCGAAAAGAAATGCGCTCGCTAAACTCAACAGCAGAGCGACTCCATAGATGTTTGCGTCGGGGTTCACGGGTATATGAATAGGGGCGGTAGGAAGCGGCTCCCATATGCTGAGGCCGTGCAACAACACCATGCTGCCCCACAGACCGACAGCGCCGCCGATCAGGGAGATCAGCACGGCTTCGGTAAACAATTGCCGCAGAATTCGCATCGGGCCCGATCCAACCGCGAGACGCACCGCAATTTCGCGAGAACGGTCGGCCGCGCGCGCGGCAAACAGGCTGCCCAGGTTGGCGCAGGCGGCCAGCAGAATTAATCCCGCCAGCAGCATTAATCCGCTAAGGAATGCTCGTAACGGAGCGCCGAGCCAGTCGCCGGCAAGACCCGGCCGCATCAGGGAAAAGCTCATTTGGCCGTCGTCTTTGGGATAGGCTTTCTCGAGAAACGAGCCGATCGAGTTGAGATCGGCGACTGCTTGGGAGTTCGTCACTCCCGGCTTCAGATGCCCCATGACCATTAGGAGGCCGCGGTTGCCGCGCTGATTCAATACGTTCAAGCCCTCAACCTGTTCCTGGTTGACGAGCGGCACCCAGAATTCGGGAAAAACAAATGCCAAAGTCCCGCGGAATTCAGGTGGCGCGACGCCCAGGATGGTAAACGGGTGCTTGTTCACCTGAACGATACGACCGACCACGCCGCGATCATCCTGAAAACGAGTGTGCCAAAACGCGTAGGTAAGCACGATATACGGAGCACTGTTTGGGCCACGCTCGTCGGCGCCGTGAAAGAAACGACCAAGATACGGCTGAACGCCTAATGCATCGAAATAATTCCCGGTCACTTCGAAGACCCAAGCGCCGGAGGGATTGTGGCCCGTATCGAGCCCTACCGAAGCGACGTTATACGCTGCCAGATCCTCAAAACTGCGGTTGCGATCGCGCAGATCGAGATAGTCGGGATAGGAATGATTCACGGCCTTATCGTTCCCGCGCTCGATTCCGTACAGACTTTGTGCGTGAGGCACGTGCAACGGACGGAGGACCAGGCCATCCAGTACCCCGAAGACCACGGCGTTTGCGCCAATAGCCACGGCCAGGGTCACAACGGCGACGGCGGTAAAGCCGGGAGATTTGCGCAACATGCGCGCGGCGAAACGCAGATCCATCCACAGTGATTCGATCAGCGTTCCGCCGGCTGCTTCGCGGCATTCTTCTTTGTAGCGGACCTGACCACCGAACTCGATGCGCGCACGCCGCTCCGCTTCAGGACGCGCGAGACCGGAGCGCTCCAGATCGTCGGCTCGATGCTGGATGTGGGAGCGAAGCTCCTCCTCCAGCTCTGCGTTCATCCGCGAACGCTGGGACAATGTGGCGATGCGGGAGCGAAGAGATTCGAGGAGCTTCATAGTTTCCTTCTGCAGGATTTAGTTACAACCCTGTCCTACAAAGATTGAGCACCCAGGGCGGCACCGATGGCGCTCACGAGTCGATTCCAGTTGGCGGTCTCTTGGCGCAGGCGCCTGCGGCCCGCAATCGTAAGTTCATAAAACTTGGCCCGCCGATTGTTTTCCGACGTCCCCCAACTGGTCTTGAGCAGTCCCTGCCGTACCAGGCGAAACAGCCCGGGATACAGCGCACCCTGTTCGATCAGCAGCGCGTTGCCGGAGATCTGTCCGATCCGCAGCAGAACGCCGTACCCGTGGAGGGGCCCGAGGGACACCGCGCGCAGGATCAGAAGATCGAGAGTTCCAGGAAGCAATTGAGCTTGGTCGGTCACCAACCCTCCTAAGATGATTAGGAGAGTACCGCACTTTCTCCTAAGCTGTCAAGGAGAGACGCTTGCGGCCATGGCCGCTCTCACCGCTGGTGTTCCCCCGGCGCGCCGTCGGCGTGGACCCGATGATGGCCCTTCGACAACGATGAAATCTCAACCCTTGGTTTGTTTCCCCATCGGGAACAGGGTCGGATTCTCGGGCGGCGTCGACGCGATTTTCTCCAGTTCCGGGTAGTGCTGGCGCAGCGGCTCAGGCACGTTTACCTTTGCCCCTTTCAGCATGCCGATCAGTTGCAGGGCGTTGACCACACCCTTGCCGAGGTAATGGTTGTTGGTCACCGCAAACACTTTGAGGGTGTGCTCCGACTCGGTTTGGATCCGGTCTGCCCACGGCGTAAGTTCTTCCGCGGAATAGAGATAGTTATAGCGTTCGTGAGACGGGATGGTCGGGTCGTCGTTGAACCAAGTGTCGTAACGCCGCCCGTGCAGCCGGATGTAGCCGAGCGGGGCTGCGAATTTGTCGCTGACCCCGCGCCGGCCACCAAATGGCTCGAGAGACCTCCCGATGATCGGCTGATCGATGTTGCAGAACGCGGCGTGATGTTCGCGAAGCAGCGCAAAGATTTCCGGATCATCCCAGGACGCGTGGCGGACCTCGACCGCGAGCGGATAGTCAGCGAAGCGCTGGAGTAGCGCGGTCAGATAGGCGGTCGTTTCGGCTGTGCGATGAAAGGAGAAAGGAAATTGGAGCACGACCGCGCCCAGCTTGCCGGCATTGCGCAAGACGTCGAAGCCGGCGCGAACGGTGCGCTCGTTTTCGGCGCTGGGAATACCAGTCGGGGCCGAGGCGCTGCGGCTGAGTCTAGAAGCGCTGGGCCTGACCAAATCGGTCGGTGTGGCCCCCGGCGCGCCAGGCCCCGAAGCCCCGGCGCCCGACGTGGGCGGAAAAATCTCATGTGTAAATCTCTGCCACAGCTTGGCGGTGAACAAGAATCGCGGATTATCTGCGACGCGTTCCAGCCACTGATGCGCGTGCCCCGGCTGCAGCGGCGAATAGAACGAGGTGTTGATCTCGATGGTGTCGAAAAATTGCGCAAGGTACGTCGCTTCGTGAAAGCCCTTGGGACGCGGCGAAGGATAAACATAGCCGGACCAATCGGGATAGGACCAGCCGGCAGGTCCAATGCGAATCTCGCATCCCGGGTTGGTGAGCGCGTTGCGGGCATCGCGCCCCGCCGACGGCTTTTCGCCGGGGTCCTGCGGGCACCTGGCGATCACAGCTCGTTTTGGGTCGTCGTCGGGCATGAGTCGCGGCGTAAATTTCGCGCCGCGAGCAGAGTAAGCACGGCGATCTAAATATGTCAACGCACGCGGTGTCGCCCAATACGGCGAAGATCGCAAATTACTGTGGAAACTGGATTGCCGCGAACCAAGGCAGTTGCTATGCTGGCTTTACCATGCGGTGCAAAGCAAGAATCTGCGTGGTCCGCCCCTCCCGCAAACACTCCCACAGGTGCGTTCATGAAACTTTCGATCAGCTACAAGCACATCGATTCGGACCAAGCCCTCAAGGCGCAAACCCAGCGTGCGGTCGAAAAATTGACCCGGCTGCTGAGATGCTATGAGCCGGACCTCATTCAACTGCACGGAGTTTTCTCGCAAAATCCGCACAAAGAAGAGCATTCGTTTTCCTTGAATTTATCGTTGCCCACCGGCGCGATGCACGCTACGGGAACCGGATCGAACGTCCGCGCCGCGTGCAAACAAGCCTTCACCGAACTGGAAGCACAGGTAAAGAAACACCAATCGCGTCTCCGCCACGATCACGAGTGGAAGCGTAAGCAGCGCCCACGCTCCAGCGTCCGCTCGGCCGGAACTTAGCAGGCCCCGAACCGGCAGCTGGCTCAACGAATCGACCGCTCCAGGATTTGAAATGGAGCATCAGCTCCTGTCCGCTGGGCTGATTTCTTGGTCGCAGCCTCGCTGTTGATCTCTCTGAGCGACCCAGCGTCGGGAATCCTGGCGAAGAGGCTGCTATACTTTCGACCGAAATTCTGATCCAGGGACGTACCAGAGTCCCGGTTCCATCACAGTTTCTTTGTGGGGAGCTTGCAGATCGGCTCCGGCAATTTCCGGGCTGGCACGGCGGCGCCTTTGAAAATGCATCCCTTCCGTTTTCTACTGGTTTTCACACTCGTTCTATTGACAGAGCGCGGATTCGCGGCGCAGACCGCCTCGCCTGTTGGATCACCAGCCGAAATCAACGAGCGAGCCCAGGCCGCCTATCGCGCGGGCACCACGGCAGCCAAGAATAACGACCTTGAGACTGCTCAGGTGGAGTTGGAGAAGGTGGTTCGGCTGGTGCCGCAGATCGAGGAAGGGCACAGCGCTTTGGGCGCGGTCCTTGTGCGCGTCGGAAAATTCTCGCAGGCAATAAGAGAACTGGAAACGGCGCTCGCGCTGAAACCTGGCGATGTATCTGCTCAGACAAGTCTCGCCTGGGCTTATGAGCAGACTGGCGCTTACGCAAAAGCGATTGTTTTGTTCAGGCAAGTCGAAGCCGAAGCGCGGCAAAAGTCTGGTTCGAGTTCTTCCGGCGCGCTTCCGGCGGACGTACTTGAACTGTACGCGCGCGCGTTGGCCGCGACGGGCCAGCTTCGGGAAGCCATCGCCAAGATGAACACCGCAGTTGCCGCATCGACCCAGAATGCGGAGCTGCATGATGATTTGGGTTCGCTGTACGCGCAGCAGCGAAGTTGGTCTTCGGCAGTCGGCGAATTTCAGAAAGCGATTCAGCTCAACCCGCGTTTCGCGGCCGCTCACCTGCATCTGGGGGTGGCGCTGCTGATGCAGGAACAGGCGGCGCTGGCGATCGTCGAACTGAGCCAGGCTTGCCAGCTGGCTCCGGAGAGCGCGGTCGCCGCGACCGAGCTGGGCAAAGCATATGCTGCGAATAGCGAAGACGACAAGGCCATCGCGGCATTCCAACGCGCGATCCGACTCGATTCCAGGTCCACGGAAGCGAAGTATCAGCTGGCACTGGCACTGCAGCACGGCGACAAAAATGTTGAAGCTGTGCCTTTGCTTCGCCAGGTGGTGAAAGTGGAACCGAAAAACGCCGAGGCGGCCTCGAGCCTGGGACTCGCGCTGCTGCTCACTGGGAATGCGAAGGACGCGATTCCGTTTCTGGAGCGCCGGCTCGAACAGAAACCCCGGGATGCCACCGCGCATGAAAATCTGGCAGCTGCGTACCTGCAGATGAACGAAGTTGATGAGGCGATTCGCATCCTCAGCTCGGGACTGAAGAGCAATCCCAAAAGCTTCCAGCTGCACTACAATTTGGGAGTCGCGCTTAAGCTAAAGGATGACAATGCAGGCGCAATTCCTGAATTGGAGACCGCCGCCAAGCTGAATCCTTCGGCGCATGAACCTCATTACACGCTGGGCGTCCTTTACATGCAAGATGGCCGCTACGATGATGCGTCGCGGGAATTGGGGCTGGCAATGAAGCTGCACCCCGCTAATGCGGATGGCTGGGCTAGGCTCGGAAGTCTCTACCAGAAGATGAACAAACTGCCGGAAGCCGCCGATGCGCTGCGGGAGGCGATTCGTCAGATGCCGGACCGGCCCGAATCACACCTGACGCTGGCGGCGGTGCTCGTGCAACAGGGCCAGACCGCGGAGGCCGCTTCCGAGCGCAAGAAGGGCGCTGAGTTGGAGCGCGTGGTCATGAATCGTCAACGTGCGGAGGTATCGACCAATACCGGCAACGCGCTGCTTTCGAAGGGGCAAGTCGAGGATGCTATCGAGCGCTATCAGCAGGCGCTCAGCGATGATTCCGATTACGCCGAGGCGCATCGCGGCTTAGCCAAAGCGCTGGAACGCCAGGGCAAGAATGCGGAAGCCGCCGCCGAACGGCAAAAGGCCGACGAGTTGGAGAAGTCCCGACCGTAACCGTTGGTGCAACGGTTCTATGCTTGCCGTTGCAGGCATTTACAGGGCGCTTCGTATGCGCTATACCAGAATGAACAGATTGCCAGAATCTATAGGCGCGTCGAGAAAACGGCCCCGAACGGCTGAAGCCGCTAGGATAAACCGGCCTTTGGGAACGGCTAAAGCTGCGCCCGACGCAGTCGGGCAAACGCTGCTGGCCGCATTGGACGGAGGGGAAGGTCATCCAGGTAGATGACGATGAAGTTTCGCATGGGACGAATTCTCGCGTGTTTCGTGGTGAGCGTTGCACTGCTCCTGGTAACGGCGAAGTTCATTACCTACAGCCAATCCGACAACAGCCTTGATGCGCAGAAATATGCCGACAGGATACGGCAGAGCTACAACTTTCGTTTCGCTAACGACAATTTGTCTTTGCCCGGCAACGCCGCCATCGAGGGCAACAGGTTCATTCAGCCGGGCGCTTTTCCCGAGGCTGAATACTGCGGGCATTGCCATGAAGAGGCTTACGCGCAATGGCGTCAGGCCTTGCACTCCAACTCGTTTCGCACGCCTTTCTACCGGACCAGCGTCAACATCCTGGTGCGCACCAAGGGCATTGAGTTCTCGCGGCATTGCGATAGCTGCCACAATCCGATCGCCGTGCTGTCTGGCGGGCTGACCCAGGACTCGCACGTCGATCGCAGCTTTGACAAGGACGGCTTGACGTGCACCACCTGTCATTCGGTGCAGCGGTTGCAATCGACTTCTGGAAATGGCGGTTACGTAATGGGCGTCCCCGCGGTGATGGTGGACGAAAACGGCAGGCGCATTCCCGGCCAGGTTCCGTTCGGCGACATTCTGGAGCATCCTGAACGGCACTCCAAGGCGGTTATGCAGCCGTTTTATCGAGACCCGGAATTCTGTGCCGCCTGCCACAAGGCCAACCTGCCAAACCCGCTAAACGAATACAAGTTCATCCGCGCGTTTACGGTTTATGACGAATGGCAGAACTCCAAGTTCTCCAAGCGCAACCCGCTGACGTTCTATTCCGCTGATTTCAATACGTGTCAGGGCTGCCACATGCGCCGCGCGCTGGCGACGCTGCCTGACTATGGGGCGAAGGCCGGTTGGTTTTCATCGCATCGCTGGTTGGCCGGGAACACGGCGGTGCCTTACTACTATGGTTTCGACGAACAGCTGCAGAAAACGATCGAGTTCCTCAAGGCCGGAAACTTTCTGAACGTGGACATTTTTGCACTGAAAAAGACTGGTGAAGACAACATGATCGCGCCGCTCGGCTCGGTGCCATTTCAGCTTGAGCCAAACGACGCGGTGTCAGCCTACGTGGTGATCCAGAACAAGAATATCGGTCACTCGCTGGTTCCGGAGGTTCGCGATCTGTACGAAGCGTGGGTCGAAGTCGTTGTGAAGGACGCGGCCGGAGAGGAAATTTATCACAGTGGATTTTTGAAGCCCGATGGCCTGCTGGATACGCGCGCGCACAGTTTTACGAACCGACCCGTGAATGTGTCGGGCGAGTTCGTCGATAACCACAAAGTGTGGACGATCCATTCCATGGCGTATGACAACTCGATTCAGTCGGGACGCTCCGCATTGGTGCGCTACGAATTCCAGGTTCCTGCTCTCGCGAAAGGGCCGCTGAGCATTACGGCCCGGGTGAACTATCGCCACCTGCGGCAAAGTTATCTGGACAATGTCTTCGGTGCCGACCATCCTCTGTATCCCGTCGTCGAGTTGGCATCGCGGACCCGCGAATTGACCCTGGGCATGAATCATCCGACGCCCGCTGTGGCCGGTGACAATCAGGACTGGATGCGGTGGAACAATGTGGGCATCGGATTTCTCGATCAGCTGCAATATTCCGACGCCATTGAGGCTTTCGAGCAGGTCGTGAAGCTGCGTCCTGACTACGACGACGGATACGTGAACGTGGGACTGACCTACATCGAGTGGGAAAAGTATTCGCTGGCACGGCCTGCTTTGGACAAAGCGCTGCAGTTGCATCCGGACTACGCGCGCGCGCTGTACTATCTGGCGCTGGTGGAACGCCGCGAGGGACATCCGGAGGCCGAGGTGGGGGATCTGCAGCGGGTCGTGGAACAGTATCCGCAATCGCGCGATGCCCGTCGCGAACTGGGCATCGCCTATTACCAACAGCATCGTGCCGATGATGCGATGGCCCAGTTCAAGGCGTTGCAGGCCATCGATCCTGACGATGTGGCGGCGCACTACAATCTCGCCATTTTGTACCGCCGCAAGGGCATGAAGGCGGAGGCGGCCGAGCAAGCCGCATTGTATGCCACCAAGAGAATCGATCCCGCGGCTCCGACGTATTCACTCGATTTTCTACGCAGGCATCCCGAGATCTCAACCGAGAGCGTGCCCTGGCACATGCACACGGATCTGAAGCCGCTCGTCGGCGGCGGCAACGGGCAGAATTAACCAAGGAGCATTTGTGTTCAATTGGGATCGCCGCAAGTTTCTTCGCTCGCTGAGCCGCGCTGCTCTGGTGCTTCCATTTCCGGATATTCTGGCGCTGGCCGCTCGCGCCCAGCAGCAAGATGTCCCGCAGAACGACACAAGAAAGAAGATTGGTCCTATCGAGCGCACGTACGACGCCAAGCCCGCGCCCCCTCCCCCGGGTCCCAAATCGCCCATTGAAGGCACTCCGCTGGGCGTGAGCTTCGTGGATGTGGTGAAAGGTTCGGGGCTCGACGTCGAAACCATTTACGGCGGCATGGGGAAGAACAAGTATTTGCTCGAAACGACAGGTTGCGGCCTCGCTTTCTACGACTACGACAAAGACGGTTGGCTGGACGTTTTTCTCGTGAACGGCTGGCGGCTGGAGGGGTTCGCCAAGGGGCGGGAGCCGCATTGCCATTTGTTCAAGAACAACCGCGACGGTACCTTCACCGATGTGACCAAGGGTTCGGGACTGGAGGTCCGCACCGGGTGGGGACAGGCCTGCTGCGTCGGCGATTACGACAACGACGGCAATGACGATCTGTTCGTCACCTACTATGGACAAAATGCCCTCTACCGCAACAACGGCGATGGAACCTTCACCGACGTCACCGAACGCGCTGGGCTGCTCCAGCCTGGACCCAAGACACGCTGGAACACCGGTTGCACGTGGGTGGACTATGATCGCGACGGACATCTGGACTTGTTCGTGGCGAACTATGTTGATTTTGATCTGAAGACCGCGCCTCTGCCCGAAGAAGGCCCGTGTACATACAAGGGCATTCTTACGGCTTGCGGACCACCAGGCCTGCCGGGCGGAAAAAATATCCTGTATCACAACAACGGCGACGGAACGTTCAGCGACGTGAGTCAAAAGGCGGGGATGTGGAACGCCGTTGGCACCTATGGTCTCAGCGTTGCCGCGTCCGATCTGGACAATGATGGCTGGCCGGATATCTATGTGGCCAACGATTCCGCTCCCGCCACGCTGTATCTGAATCAGAAGGACGGGACGTTCAAAGACGTGGCAATCGATGTCGGAGCAGCGCTGTCCGCGGAGGCCAAGCCGCAAGCGGGCATGGGCGTTTCGATCGGCGACTACAACCGCGACGGGAACCTCGATATCGTGAAGACCAACTTTGCAGGCGATACCGACTCCCTGTACACGAATATTGGCGACGGCGTCTTCGAGGATCGCACCTATCCAAGCGGGCTAGGCGTCAACACCCGGCTGCTGGGCTGGGGCGTAGGCTTCTTCGACATGGACAACGATGGCTGGCTCGACATTTTGATGTCCAACGGCCACGTGTATCCGGAGGTCGACAAATCCAAGGCCGACCTCAAATATGCGGAGCAAAAGTATCTCTACCGCAACCTGCGCAACGGGCGGTTCGAGGAGGTCACCAAGCAAGGCGGGCCGGGAATTGTGGAAGCCGCTCCCGCGCGCGGTTGCGCCTTCGGAGATTATGACAACGATGGCGACCTCGATATCGCGGTCAACTGTGTGAATACCATTCCGCAGTTGCTGCGTTGCGATTCAACGCTGGCCCGGAATTGGATCAAGATCAAACTGGTAGGGGTGAAATCCAATCGCACCGGCATCGGGAGCCGCGTGCTGGTGACCGCCAAGACGGTCGCGAACGCCGAGAAGCCGCTGGTCCAGATGGATGAATTGCGCAGCGGCGGCAGCTATTTTTCGCAGAACGATATGCGCATGCACTTCGGCCTAGAGCAGGCTACGAAGGTGGACATGGTGGAGATTCGCTGGTTGAGCGGGCAGGTTGATCAGGTAAAAGGCCTGGAGGTAAACCGGCTCTACGTCATTCAGGAAGGCGGCAAGATTCTCCAGGCGGAAGCGTTGCGGCCGGCAACGAAATCGTAGTGCGCTCCGGAAGACGAAACTCCGATCGAACGTGATGCGAATCCCTCTTCCACTGCTGGTCGGGCTGGCGATCGTTATGCCCACAGTGTGTCATGCACAGGTGAAATGTCCCTGGATCAATGAAGCGACGGCACGCGGCGTTCTTGGCGGCGACGTGACGCTAACCGCGAAGGTCAATGACCGGAGCGAGGGAATCTGCGAATTCACCCGCCAGCAAGGAGCTGCAGTTCGCCAACTGGTCGTTTCGGTGAGCATCATGACCGACATCTCCAAGCAATTTCCCGCCTACCTCGCGCAATGCCCGCCGAAGAGCGATCCGGTTCGGGCCATTGGCAATCAGGCGGTGGCGTGCACTAGCCAGGGCAAGGGGCATTCATCGGCGGAAATCGTCGTAGGCCGAGTGCGCGATCAGGCGTTCGTTGTGAGCTTGAGTTCCAGCGTCGGGGATGATCGGTCGATGACCCAGGAAGTGCGCCGGCAGAAAGCTAATCTTGTCGCGGAGCAGATCGCGGGAATTCTTTTCTAGGGCGACTTTCATTTATGCGGTGTTCCGACGCGGTCCTAACCGCCCAGGTCTTACGCCGGTTCCGGGATGGGCACGATTCGGCCCAGCAGAAAAACATAGCCTGCGATACCGATCACCAAAAACGCCGCTGCCGCGCCAAACGCCCAGGAAAACGAATGCGTGGCGTTCAGGATGTATCCAGTCACAATCGGGGCGGCGATTCCCGCAAGCTGGTTGGCCAAATTCATGATGCCGCCGAGCGTTCCGACGCTTTCCCGGGGCGCGATCAGGGACGGAATCGACCATCCGACGGGTGATGCCGCAGATAATCCCCCCAGCGAAATGCTGATCCAGAAAACCGCGGCCCACGGGGTGAGGGACTGCGTCGCGCCAAAGATCCCGAGGCCGAGGCTTGTGCCCCCGATCAACACCACTTGCCGGACGCGAACGGGATTCCAGCCGCGCTGGATGAGCCCATCCACGAGCAAACCGCCAATGGACAGATCGATGAGGCCCGCGAACAGCCAGGGCACGCTGCTGTACAACACGGAATGAAACAGATCGATGTGCAGCGCAGTGGAAAGATAAGAGGGCAACCAGGCCAGCAGCAAATAAAAAGTGTAGTTATACGAGGCGAAACCCAAAGCGAGGCCCCAAACCTTGGGTTGCTTCAGCAAATACAAAAGAGGCGCGCCCTTGGCGGCCCTGACTTGATCCTCCGGTTGGGCTCCCCCTTTGGCGATGAAGTTGCGCTCGGCGGCCGTTAGAGCCGCGTCCTCACTGGGATTTCGGTAGTACCCGTAAAACAGAGCGAAATATACCAGGCTGACCAGGCCGGTGGCCGCAAAGCTCCACCGCCAGCCGAAGTGCAGCAAGAAAATTCCGATGATGGGAACGCCCACCCCTGGAGCAAATTTTGCGGCCGAATCGAACATGGCTGTCGCAAGGCTACGCTCCTGCTGTGGAAACCAGTAGCCAACGGCCTTGGCGTTCGCCGGAAAGGTGGGGGCTTCGCCGATGCCGAGCAGGAATCGTGCGGCGAATAGCGCCTGAATGCGGGTGGCAGCGGCTGCGCCGAACGACGCGAGGCTCCAGATGACCGTGCTGATGCGCCCGACGCGCCGAACGCCGAAGCGATCCAGCAATAGGCCGCAGGGAAGTTGCAGCGCAGCATAGGGCCAGTTATAGAAACTGGACAGGTAGCCGAACGTCACCGCGGATATTCCGAAGGCGCCGGTGAGGGCTTGTTGCGAGACGGAAAGATTTACGCGGTCGAAGTAATTAACAAGTACGCCGAAGCCCAGCAGTAGCGCGATGCCCCAGCGCCGGCTCGGGACGCGTGATTCAAACTTCGCTGTTCCTGGCGTCGAGGTCGTCAAGACTTTGGTGGTTAAGCCTGCGCTGCGATCGATCAACAGAAAACCTGGTACGAAGGCTAGCGAACGATCCGCGCCGCCCAGCCGCCGCCGGGAGCTAGCCTAACCTTCAGTTTCGTCGTGTTGTGCACCTGCGTCTTCGTCATCCTGTAGTCGCTTGCCTGGCGGTCGGCATTTACGCCGTCTTCGAACGATTCCATCTGGAAGGTGCCTGCGGGCAAAAACGAGAAATCGATCTCCAACTCGCGCGGCGTCCAGTCGGTCATTGCCCCGACATACCAGTCGTGACCGCTTTGCCGTGCCACCACGACGTATTCGGAAATTTTCCCGCTCAACACTTTCGTATCGTCCCACACCGAGGGCACGGGGCCCAGAAAGTCCATTATCTCCGGTTCGCGCAGATAATTCGACGGGCTGTCGGACAACATCTGCAAGGGGCTCTCGTAAATCACATAAAGTGCCAGCTGTTGGCATCGCGTGCCCAAACTCATCGGCCGGTTGGAGATTGGAGCAAAATCGACTTTTTGGGCGTTGAGCATGGCGCCGGGCGTGTAATCCATGGGGCCAAGAAACATCCGAGTGAAAGGCAGCGTGGCGTTGTGTTTCGGATCGGTCTCCGCGCTCCACTTGTCCCATTCCATGCCGCGGACACCTTCGGTACTGATCAGGTTGGGCCAGGTGCGCGTCATCGTGGCGGGTTTCTGGTCGCCGTGAAAATCCACGAGCATCTTGCGCTTGGCCGCTTCGCGGCTCACCTTGTGGTAGTAGTTGATCAAAAGCTGGTCGCTGCGCTGCATGAAATCGACCTTGATTCCTTTGACGCCCCATTCGGCATATTGATCCAGAGCGGGTTCGAGCTGGTCCTCCAGCGTTTTCCACGCCAGCCACAAAATGATGCCGACGTTCTTTTGCTTCGCGTAGGCCACAAGCTGCTCCATGTTTATTTCCGGCACCACCTCGAGGCAATTTCCCGCCTTGTACCAGCCGGCATCCAGAAGGATGTAGGGGATCGCGTACTTCGAGGCGAAATCAATATAGTATTTGTACGTCGCAGTGTTGATCCCCGCCTTGAAGTCGACTCCGTAGAGGTTGTTTGCGTTCCACCAGTCCCATGACACCTTGCCTGGTTTTACCCACGAGGTGTCCTGCAGCTGCGATGGTTTCTGCAGCAAATACACAATCTGGTTCGTCAGCAGATCCTCGTCGCGATCGACAACTCCCAGCACGCGCCACGGAAATGTGCGCGTGCCACGCGTAACCGCGATGTAGTCCGCGGCCTCGACAACGCGCACGTCCAGCTCGTTCTCGCGCTTCTCCCGCAAAGGATAGGGCGGAAACGTTCCGGCCAGGCCAAATCCGCCGGTGCCGCGCAGCCACAAGCCGGGATATTCCTCGACGTCGGATTCGGCGACGGCGACCTTCGCGCCTTGACCGACGTCGACAACCGCCGGTAAAGTCGCGATAAATGCGGGCAGAATCTCCGATAGACGCCGCGGCAGATATTTCCGCTCGTTGTGCGACATGAAGCTGTCTTCCTGGGGATAGAACACGATGTCGTCGGCGGAAAAATTGAGGTTCATTTCCTCGCCGTAGATTTTGACTTCTTGCTGCGGCAGCGATGTTTCCAACCGGTACGCCACACCTTCGTTGTACGCGCGAAACGTCACCGCGTAGCCGCCGTCCATCTCCAGGCGCACTTCGTTGTAGTGGTCGCGGATCTTCGCGAATTTCTGGCGAACCACGGGCTCAATCACTTCGTCGTGGCTGCTTTCCTTGGCGTGAATCACTTGCGATGCGTCTTTGCCAAGCGTTTTGTGCTCGACGTTGATGGACAGCGAGGAGTCTTCCAGAATCGCCCGTCCGTTCAATAGCAGATCGTAGCGCACGCCTTCCGCGGTGCGAATGCGCACTTCGATTCGTTTGTCGGGCGAACGCAGATCGTAACTCGACGGCGCTGCGGCCTTCGCGGCCAGCAAGAAGGAGGCGATCGACAGCCAGCAAGCGATGCTCAAGACGTTTCTCACGCGATCTCCTTAGGCCGCTCCCGGTCCGACAGCCACGACAAAATAGGTTGCCGGCGTCGTGCCCACGTTCTTGATGCCGTGCTCGTCGTTCGAGCGCACAAATCCGGCGCCACCCGGCCCCAAGCGGTGGTTCGTCCCGTTGATGCTGATCTCGATGGTTCCTTCGCGAATCAGCCACATTTCAGAGTGCGGGTGACGGTGCGGTGGATGTGGCGAGCCGCCTACGGGCAGGGTCGTCTCGTGTGCCTCCAGCGATTCCCCGGTGGGCAACGTGCCTTTTAGAATTGGGCGAAATTCGCCGCCGCCGTCCGCGTTCATGACCAGTTGATCGAACCTCCACGTTGCGGATGGCAGGCCAGTGTCCTGTGCGGTCGTTTCCCCGACTACGGTAGCCGTTGGCAATATTGCCGCCGGCAGCATCAGGCAAAGCTCACGCCGGGTTAGAGACATACGTGCTCCTTAGCCTTTAAGCCTGAATTGCAAAAAAATCGACTCCGCGGGTGCTCAGCGCCGCCAGAGAGATTCTTCGCCTAGAGATGGTTTGTCAAGAGGGAGAATTTCCCGCGAAAGCGGTGTGCGCTTGCAGATCCTGCGGGTGAAGATTGTGGCTGGCTGGGGGCTGCAGCGTTGCGCCCCTCCGAAGGGGAGCAAGCGCTACGGCGAGACATTCGCGCCGTGGTTGCGAGCGGCGCTGTAAATCGCTTCGATCAAGGCTACGCTCCTTCGTCCTTCCCGTCCGTCGCAAATGGGGGTTGTGTCGTGTTCAATCGCGTCGAGGAAATCTTCCAGAACGGCCTGATGCCCACGAACATCGGTGACCGCCGCGGACGAAGCGCTGGCGTTCGTGTCGCCGGGCGCGTCCTGCCCGAAATCTGCCGGGCGCTGGCGAAGATCGGCCGCGATGATGCGATCGTGCTCGAGAATCACCGTGCCTTCCGACCCGGCGATCTCGACTCGGCGCGGGTATCCGGGATAGGCGGTGGTTGTCGCGTGCAAGGTTCCAAGCGCGCCACCAGCAAATTCAAGGATAGCGACCGCGGTATCTTCGGATTCGATGTTGTGTAGCGCGGTGGCTGTCCGTGCCTGCACCCTGGTTACGTCACCCAGCAGCCACAGCAGCAGGTCCACGGTATGTACGCCTTGATTCATCAAGGCGCCACCGCCGTCCAAGGCCAGCGTTCCGCGCCACTTCGATTTGCCGTAGTATTCCGGCGGACGGTACCAGTTCACCTTCGCATCAACGAACAATACTTTGCCAAGCGCACCCCGATCGAGCCACTTCTTGAGTCGCAGAATATCCGGCTTCACGCGATCTTGAAAAATAACCCCGAGCTTAACCCGCGATGTTCTCGCCGCTTCAATCAGGGCGTCCGCCCGATGCGTGCTGATATCGATGGGTTTTTCGGTGAGGACGTGCAGTCCGCGCTCGGCCGCCGCGATGCCTTCCGCGGCGTGCAGCCCGGACGGACTGCCAATGATTACCAAGTCCATTGGACGGTGCGCCAGGAACGCCTGAAAGTCCCGAAATCCGCGCCCGCCATAGTCGCGGCACAACCGTTCGACATTCGCGTTGTTGGTACCGTAGATTGCGGAGATGTCCACTCCCGAAATCGTCCGCGCCGCCCGCGCGTGGGTCTCGGTGATATTTCCGCCGCCGATTAGTCCTACGGATCTAGTCATAAAGGATGGTCAGCGACGGGTCGCACCAAAAGGGAAACAGTTTTTTCAAAAAGTATCAAGCGGGTCCGTCGGGAGGCTCGCTTCGTGGGGCGCCATGTTGCGGTCTCACGTGCCCGCCTTTCGTTCCGGTGACAACATCCTGCGTGGTGTCATCGAAAGTAACTCGTTGCCCCGTCTGCATCGCAGCGATGGTCATGCACAGCGCTATGGAGTGGCTATATCCTGCTTCGATATCTGCGTTCGGCCTCTTGCGACTCCGCACGCACTCCATCCAGTTTCGGACGTTCGCCATGGTCGCGTCATCCGCGGCGGTATTTGCCGCCGAAGCGGTCGGCGCCAGCGACACGGTCGGAAGCAGATTCGGCTTCACATCCATCTCTTTTGCAAACTCTTCGGTTAATCCGCCCGCAGGTGTGACCTGGTTCTTGTCCACGTCCAGCGTACCGCCGTTCGAGAAATACAGTTCTTTCACGCCCCCGGCCGAATTCGTCATGCGCGACGAGTACACCACCTGAAATCCCTTGGTGGCTTCTTCCAACGGGCCGTAATCGAAGACCGCAGTCATGGTGTCCCAATTTTTACGACCGTCGTGCCAGTGATAGACCCCCCCGTTGGCCACGACGCTGCGCGGCCGCGGCAATCCGCTAAACCAATGAACGGTATCGATCTGGTGGACCATCCATTGATCGGGTATGCCCGAAGAGAACGGCCAAAACAGCCGAAATTCAAGATATTTTCTGGGATCGAACGGTTCATAAGGCCGGTTGATCAGAAATCGCTTCCAGTCAGTATCCGCCTCCCGCAATTGCGAAATCAGTTTTGCACGACGCCATCGCCCCGGCTGGTTCACATTCCAGCTCATTTCCACGGAAACGATGTCGCCGAATTGTCCGGATTTGATAAATTCGTGCGCGCGCTGATATGCAGCGGAGCTGCGCCTCTGCGTACCGACCGCTACAATACGATCGGTTCCCCTGACGGCGGCGCGAATGGCCCGCGCATCCTCCATGGTATCAGCGAGCGGCTTCTCGACATACGCATCGCGTCCCGCGCGAACCGCTTCGACGCCGTGCGTGGCGTGCTGAAAGTCCGCGGTCGCGACGATTACCGCTTGCACGTCCTTGTTTTCGTAAAGCTCGTCGTTGTTCCGCACGAGCGCAATCTGCTGGTTCGTCAGCTTCGCGATATAGGCCGCTCCTTCCTCCCGCCGGCGGCTCCAGATGTCGGATAGCGCGACGAACTCAAAGTTGAGCTCGCCTGCCGATCTCAGAATCGATGGAATCAAGCTAGCTCGACAGCGGTCGGAGAAGCCGACAATACCCACGCCTACCCGATCATTTGCCCCTGCGATCCGAGCGTAGCTTGATGCGGCCGCGCCCAATGCCGTGCCGGCCATACCAGCCCCCGCAAGCTTCAGGAAATCCCGCCGGGAAGCGTTCGCTGTGGACATGAGGTTGCCAATAACCTCCTACGAGCGACATAATGCCACAAGTGCTGGGGCGTGTATCCGTTCGAGAATTCCGCCGCGAAGTCCTTGCGGCTCAATGCGTGCTCGGGTACCCTCCCTGCGGCATCCGAGTGAACCGCTTAACCAGTTCGGACATCGTGACCGGCGGGATGCTTCTTTTAAATCTCTTTTTCTGGTAGGAAAAAATTATGGGATTCGACATCCGACTGCCAATGGAAATTCCGCTTTCCCTCCTTGGACTCCTCCTGGCCGCTTATGCTACTTTGGCCGATTCCTCGCGATACGGACAATTCTTGGCCGTCAATATCAACCTCGTTCGGGAAAGTGTGGTACCGGCGTTTGGCTTGATCGTGCTTTTGTGCGTCCCGCGTGCGACGTATGGCGCACCACAGAACTCGCATTCGTCGGAATCTTCTGGCCATTAGACAAGGAGACCCTGGTAAGCCTCGCTTCCGGCTTACGTGACTTTTGTTGGGGACAAGAGTCCATGACGCGACTGTCGAACATTGCAGAGCGGTATCGAGCGCGATTTGACGGCGTTGCTCGCGTCTTTCGCGCACCGGGGCGAGTTAATCTCATCGGTGAACACACCGACTACAACGACGGCTTCGCCATGCCCGCGGCCATCGAGTTTTATTGCTGGGTCGCGATTGGGCCACGCGACGATCGCAAGCTCAGCATTTATTCCGAAGAATTTTCCGCTGCAGCCGAAGCGGATCTTTCCTTCAATTCCATTTCCCCCTCGAAGTCCTGGAGCGACTATCCCATTGGCGTCGCGCTGGAGCTCGAGAAAGCGGGTTTTCATCTTCGCGGCGCGAATCTCTTGATCGAGAGCGAAGTGCCCATGGGCTCGGGCCTGAGTTCCTCAGCGGCCATCGAGGTGGCCACCGCGCTGGCTCTTGCCGAACACTCCGGCGCCACACCAGATCGCCTCCAATTGGCGCGTCTCTGCCGAAAGGCCGAAAACGAATTCGTCGGCGCACGCGTGGGCATAATGGATCAATTCGTTTCTCTGCATGGCCAGAAAGACCACGCGCTCCTTCTCGACTGCCGCGCGCTAAGCTTCGAATCCCTGTTGATTCCCGATTCCGTCAAACTGGTGATCAGCAACACGATGGTCAAGCACGAGCACGCTTCCGGTGAGTACAACCGGCGCCGCGCCGATTGTGAAGAGGCAGTTCGCCGGCTCGCGACGGTTCTGCCGGGGATTCGCGCTCTTCGCGACGTCAGCCTGGCGCAATTGGAACAGCATCGCGGCCTGCTCACTGACGTGATCTACAAGCGCGCGCTGCACATCGTGAGCGAGGACGCTCGCGTGCTCGACAGCGCCCAGGCGCTCCGCGCCGGTGACATCGATCGGTTCGGACAACGCATGGCGGAATCGCACTGCAGTCTGCGCGATCTTTACGAAGTAAGCTGCCGCGAGTTGGATTTGATGGTAGACCTGGCATATCAACAGAAAGGGGTCTACGGCGCGCGCATGACCGGCGGGGGCTTCGGGGGGTCGACGATTAATCTTGTGGATATGAGCCACGCGGGCGAATTCAAAGAGAAGCTGGCCAAGGCGTACCAGCGGGAAACCGGCTTGGTACCGCAGATCTACATTTGCAAGCCTGCCGAAGGCGCCGGGGCTGTGGCGACATCCGATCTTTAGCCGCACTTAGAAGCGACTATCGCGATGACCTCTGCTGAACACAAAGATGCGCCGCATCGGCGGTGGAATCCCCTCCTGCGGGAATGGGTGCTGGTCTCGCCGCATCGCACGCAGCGTCCGTGGTTGGGCCAGGTGGCTACTCCGATCGCGGCGCCGCGCGTCGAGTATGATCCCGAGTGTTATCTCTGCCCGGGAAATTCTCGCGCGGGCGGAGCTCGCAACCCCGCCTACACAGGCACCTACGTTTTCAACAACGATTACCCCGCGCTGCTGCCTGACGCCCCGCCTTTCCAGATCGAAAAAAACGACCTGATCGTCGCTCGCTCCGAGCGCGGCATTTGCCGCGTCGTCTGTTTTTCTCCCCGCCACGATTTGACCATTCCGCGCATGCAACCTGAGGAAGTGCGCGCGGTGATCGACGTCTGGGCCGAGCAGTATCGTGAACTCGGGGAGTTGCCGTGGGTGCAGCACGTGCAAATTTTCGAAAATCGGGGAGCGCTCATGGGCGCCAGCAATCCACACCCTCACTGTCAGATTTGGGCCAACGAAACGCTGCCGAATCAACCGACCCGTGAGCTCGCTGCGCAAGACGAATATCTGCAGACGCACAAGCGATGCCTGCTCTGCTCGTATTTAGCTATCGAGATAAACGATCGCGTGCGCGTCGTCGCCGAAAATGAAACTTTTGTCGCATTGGTGCCGTACTGGGCGGTCTGGCCGTTCGAAACAATGATTCTCAGCCGTCGCCACGCCGGCACCGTCGCCGACTTCAGCGACACGGAACGCAACGATTTGGCCGCGATCATGCGGAGCCTGACCATCCGCTACGACAACCTTTTCACCACCGCATTTCCGTATACGATGGGCTTTCACCAGCAGCCGGTCGACGGCAAGCCGCACCCGGAATGGCATTTTCACGCGCACTATTTCCCGCCACTGTTGCGCTCCGCCACCGTGCAGAAGTTCATGGTCGGATATGAAATGCTCGCTTCGCCGCAGCGCGACATCACCGCGGAGACAGCTGCGGCTCACTTGCGCGGCCTCAGCGAAGTTCATTTTCTCGATCAGGCTTGAACCAACCTAATGTATCGTGGTGCGGCCAAGGGCCCCGTTGGTTGGGGCGCAGCATGCTCCGCTCCGAGCTCGGCAAGCCTTGTCTTCGAACCCGAAGCGAATTTTTATGAAGATCGACTCGCATCAGCACTTCTGGATCTATGATTGCTCCCGGCATGCCTGGATCACCGAGACGATGGCCGTGTTGAAGCGCGACTTCCTGCCTGCCGAATTGGCCGTGCAACTCGAGGCCAACGAAGTAGACGCTTCGATCGCTGTCCAAGCCGATCAATCCGAGATGGAAACTCTGTTCTTGCTCGAACTTGCGAAACACTGCAAGCGTATCGCGGGCGTTGTCGGCTGGATCGACCTGGGTTCACCCCAGTTAAAGCGACGGCTGCAATTTTTCTCTCAATTCAAGAAATTGTGCGGCTTCCGCCACGTCGTCCAGTCCGAGCCTGACGACCGTTTCCTGTTGCGTCCCGATTTCGTGCGCGGCGTCGCCCGTTTGCAGGAATTTGGCTTTACCTACGATATCCTCATTTATCCGAAGCAACTCCCCGCGGCGTTGGAGCTCGTCGCGAAATTTCCGCGCCAGCGATTTGTCGTCGATCACCTGGCCAAGCCGGACATTAAGAGCAAAAACATCGCCGTGTGGGCCGCGCACATGGGCAGCATCGCGCGCAGCTCGAATGTATATTGCAAGCTGTCGGGTCTGGTCACCGAAGCCGACTGGCATCGCTGGATGCCGGCCGATTTCGATCCCTACCTGGACGTCGTCCTGGAGGCCTTTGGACCCGACCGATTGATGTTCGGCTCCGATTGGCCCGTGTGCTTGCTGGCTACCGGCTACAAGCAGGTGAAGCAGATCGTCGAGGACTACGTGAGTCGCAAAGCGCCGACCGCAAGGGAAAACATTTTCGGCGCCAACGCCATTCGATTTTACGATTTGAAGGCCCGTGCCGATGGACCTGCAGCTTAAGAGCAAAGTGGTTCTCATTACCGGGGGCGCGAAGGGTATTGGCGCCGCGGTCGCTCGTGCTTGTGCCTTCGAGGAGGCCGTCCCCGTCGTCGTGGATAAGGACATCGAGGCGGGGCGGCAACTTCAGTCCGAACTGCAAAGGTCGGGAAAGAAAAGTGGATTCATTTCTGCTGACCTTACCTCGCCCCAGGACTGCGCGCTGGCGGTCGGGCAATCCCTCGGCGAGTTTGGCCGCTTGGATGTGCTGGTCAACAACGCGGGCATCAACGATCGCGTTGGTCTCGAGTACGGCAGCCCGGAAAGATATGTCGGTTCGCTCGAACGGAATCTTCTGCACTACTACAATATGGCGCACTACGCGCTGCCCGCGCTCAAGAAATCGCAAGGCTGCATCGTCAACACCGCGTCGAAGACTGCCGTCACCGGACAGGGCGGAACTTCCGGCTACGTTTCGGCCAAAGGAGCGATTCTGGCGCTCACCCGGGAGTGGGCCGTCGAGCTGTTGCCTTACGGCATTCGCGTGAACGCTGTGGTTCCGGCGGAGGTGATGACGCCGCTGTATAGGCAATGGCTCGACACATTTCCCAATCCCGAAGAAAAACTGCGCGAAATCACTGCAAAAATTCCGCTTGGCAAACGTATGACTCTGCCGGAGGAAATCGCTTCCACGGTGCTGTTCCTGATTTCCGGACAGGCGAGTCACGTTACCGGCCAGCACCTGTACGTCGATGGCGGATACGTGCACCTCGATCGCGGAGTAACCTGAGAAAATCAAAGAGCCGAAGAGATTTTACGGAATAACATGCCATTCCGGAGTGCGAGCGAATTCATATGACCATCCCGACCGAACATCCCACAAAGAGATTTTGCCTGACCTTGGATTTGAAGGATGATCCCGCGCTGATCGCCGAGTACAAGCGCTACCACAAAAGAATTTGGCCCGAAATCACCAAGAGCCTAAAGGATGCCGGCGTCGTCGACATGGAAATTTATCTGCTGGGCACCCGCATGTTCATGATCATGGAAGTCAGCGAAGCGTTTTCCTTTGCGAAGAAGGCCAAGATGGACTTGGATAACCCCAAGGTGCGCGAATGGGAGGATCTCATGGGCAGGTTCCAGAACCCTGCTCCGAATGCGAGTCCCGTGGAACGATGGCGGGTGATGGAAAAGGTTTTCGAGTTGGAGAAGTTGTAGCGGCCGTCGACCGCGGTGGGCGCTTTTTGGGCTCGCCGCACCGCGCGGCCAGGCAAGTGCGCCAGGTTCGCGCAGGAGAGAAAAAACTTGAACCGAAAAACCACCAGACCCATGCTGCTGATATTGCTCGCCGCCCTCGGGAGCCATGCCGCGATGGGCCAGAGCTATCAGCCCTCCGATTCCAATCTCAAAGCGCGGCAATGGTTCCAGGACGCCAAATTCGGCATGTTCATCCACTGGGGCGTGTACAGCGTGCCCGGCCGCGGCGAATGGGTGATGGAAAACGAGAAAATCCCGATCTCGGAATACGAAAAGTTTGCCCCGCAGTTCAATCCGTCGGAGTTCAGCGCCGCGGACATCGTCTCTCTGGCCAAGGCTGCCGGGATGAAATACATCACCATCACCAGCAAGCACCACGATGGATTCGCGATGTTCGCCACCAAGCAGAATAAATGGAACATCGTGGATGCCACGCCTTACGGAAAAGATCCGCTGCAACAGCTGGCGGAACAATGCCGGAAGCAGGGAATCAGGCTGTTTTTCTACCACTCGCAACTCGATTGGCATAATCCCGATTATTTCCCGCTGGGCCGTACGGGACATTCCGCGGGCCGGTCGGGAAGCGGCGATTTCAACCGCTATCTCGAATTCATGGACGCGCAACTCACCGAGCTACTGACCAACTATGGCGACGTCGCCGGAATCTGGTTCGACGGCATGTGGGACAAACCCGGCGCTGATTGGCAACTACAGCGCACCTATACGCTCATTCACAAGCTCCAGCCGGCCGCGCTGATCGGCAGCAATCATCACCACGCGCCGTTTGACGGTGAAGACTTTCAGATGTTTGAGAAAGATTTGCCTGGAGCCAATACGGCCGGCTTCAATCAGACATCCATCAGCCAGTTGCCTCTGGAAACCTGCGAAACGCTAAACGGCGCCTGGGGATACAACAAGAGTGACAAGAATTTCAAAAGTGTTCCGGACCTGATTCATTACCTGGTCCGCGCGGCCGGCTCCAACGCGAATTTTCTCCTCAACATCGGGCCCATGCCCACCGGTAAGGTACAAGCCGAATTCATCGAGCGGCTGCACGCGATCGGGCAATGGATGCAGAAGAACGGCGACACCATTTACGGCACGCGCGGTGGTCCGATCACGCCGCGGAGCTGGGGGGTGTCGACCCAAAAGGGCGCTGATGTTTTTCTGCATGTACTGGACTGGAAGGATGAGTATCTTGCGCTCCCAGACGTAGCCGGAACCACAGGCGCGCACCTGTTCGGGTCAAAAGCTGCGCTCGAACTCAAACCTTTGAACGGCGGCCTGTTGCTGCGATTGCCGATGGACGGCCGCGATCCGGTCGACACGATCGTTGTTTTGGAGCGCGCGAAATAGTTGTGGCGTTGGCCTGATGCGATATCAGAAAATCGTCCGATGGTAAACAGCGTTCTGCAACTGGATCCGCGAGATAACGTTCTGGTCGCGCTGGTCCCGCTACCCAAGGGCCGGCAAATCCAATTTTCCGGCAACACGTACATCTTGTTGTCCGACATTCCGGCGAAGCAGAAATTTGTGACGCGCGATCTGGGGGCGGGCGACCAAGTCATCATGTATGGAGGTCTGGTGGGAACCGCTTCTGAGCCGATCCGCCGGGGCGACCTGCTTTCGACTCGCAACATACGGCACGCTGCCTCCGATTTTCATTCCAGCACCGAAACGTTTCGTTGGGCGCCGCCCGATGTTTCCGCGTGGCGCGAGCGAACGTTTCTGGGCTATCACCGCGACGACGGGCAGACCGGCACTCGAAATTACTGGCTGGTAATCCCGCTGGTTTTCTGCGAAAACAGGAATCTTGCTGTTCTGAAACAAGCGTTCGAGGAAGAACTGGGATTCGCGTTACCCCAGGTTTACCGGCGCCAGGTCGCGGAACTGGTTCGGCTCTATCGGGAAGGCAGGTCCAAAGAAATCAGGGATTTTCAGTTCGTCGACGCTCAGCAGCCGCCAGGCAAGCAGAAAGTCTTCCGGAATATCGATGGCATCAAGTTCCTGACGCACGAGCAAGGCTGCGGTGCTACGCGAGAAGACACCAGAAATCTTTGCGGCCTCCTGGCGGGATACGTTCACCACCCCAACGTCGCGGGCGCCACGGTTCTCAGCCTGGGGTGCCAGCACGCGCAAGCGCCGACGTTGTTGGAGGAAATCAAGCGCCGCGACCCCGATTTCCGCAAGCCCCTCCTTATTTTCGAACAGCAGAAAATGGGCACCGAATCCGCGATGCTCTCGAAAGCGATTCAGGACACGTTCCTGGGCCTGGTGGAAGCGGATAAAGCCGCGCGCACTCCGGCGCCGCTTTCGCATTTGTGCGTAGGCCTCAAGTGCGGCGGTTCCGACGGATTTTCGGGTATCTCCGGCAATCCCGCCATAGGCCACGTCGCGGACCTGCTTGCCGCGCTCGGCGGCCGCGGGATTTTGTCGGAGTTTCCGGAATTGTGCGGCGTCGAACAAAATTTGATTACACGAAGCACGCGCAAAGAAGTTGGCGACCGCTTCATCGTTTTGATGCGGGACTACGCGGCCCGCGCGAGCGCCGTTCACGCCAGTTTCGAGATGAATCCGTCGCCCGGAAACGTGCGCGACGGCTTGCTGACGGACGCGATGAAATCCGCGGGCGCTGCCAAAAAAGGCGGCACGTCGCCGGTCACAAGCGTGCTCGACTATCCGGAATATTCAAGCGAGCCAGGCCTGAATCTGCTGTGTACGCCCGGCAGCGACGTCGAGTGCGTCAGCGCGCAAGTCGGCAGCGGTGCCAACGTCGTTCTGTTTACCACCGGGCTCGGCACACCGACGGGAAATCCCATCGCACCGGTCCTGAAGCTTTCCACAAATTCGGAACTCGCTCGTCGCATGCCGGACATCATTGATATCGACACCGGCCCGATTATCGCGGGCGAAACGACCATCGAGAGAATGGGCGAAACGATTCTGGAGTGCGTGATTCGCGTGGCCAGCGGCGAAGCGCGGACTAAGGCGGAAATTTTGAAACAGGATGATTTTATTCCCTGGAAGCGCGGGGTTTCGCTCTGAAGACTTCGCCATTCATATCCCGAGGGAACCTTCCAGAGGCCGCTGCCAACCGGGCTTGGTCTGCACGGGTAGGGAACAGTCTCAGCAGCGGGGCACGCCTTGCGCCGTGCCGTAAGGGCTTTGTTTTCGGTTCGGCTTGGGCTTCTGAGAGCCCGTTTCCCGTTGTCGCACCGGTCCCGACGCGGGTTCGAAGTGAGGTACACGCATGGCGCTGACGATCAAACCGAAGCAGGGGTGCCGCTGGGACCTACTGAGTCTCGGCGAAGTAATGGTTCGCTTCGATCCTGGCGATCGCCGCATCGCGACCGCGCGAAATTTCGAGGTCTGCGAAGGCGGCGGCGAATACAATGTCGCCCGCGGACTCAAACGTTGCTTCGGCCTGGACACCGCGATCGTGACCGCGTTCGCGGACGATCCTGTAGGGCGTTTGTTGCAGGATCTGATGTATCAGGGCGGCGTGGATCAGACCTATGTTCGGTGGATACCACACGATGGTGTGGGGCGCGGCGCGCGCAACGGTTTGAACTTTACGGAGCGAGGTTTCGGCGTGCGTGCCGCAGCCGGATCGTATGATCGCGGGCACACTGCGGTCTCGCAGTTGAAGCCGGGCGATTTCGATTGGGATGACATTTTCGGAAAACAAGGGGTGCGCTGGTTTCATACCGGCGGGATCTTCTCGGCGCTTTCCACCACGACACCCGAAGTTGCAGCGGAAGCGATGCAAGCCGCGCGGCGAAACGGCACCATCGTTTCTTACGACCTGAATTACAGGGCGTCTTTGTGGAAGTCGCTGGGCGGCAAGAAGCAGGCGCAGGAAGTGAACCGCCGGATCGCACCATTTGTCGACGTAATGCTGGGCAACGAAGAAGATTTTTCCGCCGCGCTGGGCTACGAAGTGCCCGGCATGGACGAGCATCACTCGACTTTCGCCGTCGAAGGCTTCCAGCAGATGATCGCGAAAGTGGTCAAGGATTACCCGTTTCAGGTAGTGGCGACGACTTTGCGCAAGGCCAAGACCGCGACACAGAACGACTGGGGCGCGGTCTGTTACTTCGAGGGAAGATTCTTCCAGGCGAAAAACCGGGAAAACCTCGAGATTTTCGACCGTGTCGGCGGCGGCGATTCCTTTGCTTCCGGACTTATTTACGGCTTCCTGGTGGGCCGCGACGCTCAATTCGCCGTGGAATGCGGCGCAGCGCACGGCGCGCTGGCCATGACCACGCCGGGCGACACTTCGATGGCAACGCTGGATGATGTGCTGCAAGTAATGAAAGGCGTCGGCGCGCGCATCGCGCGGTGACGGCAATCCTCTCGGAAAAGGTGCATTCGATGGTGAAGCAAGCCGTTCGCGATCGCATCCTGCAAATTGGTATCGTGCCGGTGGTGCGCGCTTCATCTCCCGGCGAGGCGCGCACTGCGGCCGAGTGCGTTTGCAAGGGAGGCATCCCGATCGTCGAGATCACCATGACCGTGCCCGGAGCCATCGAAGTCATTGGTGAACTAGCCAAGCACGCCGCATCGGAACTTCTGGTCGGCGCCGGGACGGTGCTGAACGCCGAGACCGCGCAACGCTGCATCGATGCCGGAGCTCAGTTTCTGGTGAGCCCGGGGTTCAAGGACGAAACCGTTGCGCTCGCCGTGCGGGAAGGGACGTTGATCATGGCGGGCGCCTTGACTCCGACCGAAGTGCTCACGGCTTGGGAAGCCGGCGCCGACTTTGTGAAGGTTTTTCCTTGCGGACAAGTCGGCGGCGCGAAGTACATCAAGGCGCTGAAAGGTCCGCTGCCAGGTATTCCACTGGTGCCCACGGGCGGCGTCACTCTTGCCACGGCTGCGGAATTCCTGGAAGCGGGTGCTGCAGCGCTCGGAATTGGCGGCGAACTGGTCCACCCCGCCGCGTTGCAGTCGGGGAAAACCGAAGCCATCGTTGAGAATGCGCGAAAGTTCGTCGCTATCGTTTCGGAGACTCGATCCAAGCTGGGTTTGCCAGCGGAGAATTAGGACCGGGTTCGTGACGCGATCGGGCCTGAGCTTCCTTGTCAGCCGAAGCGTAAAGAGCTGCTACGCATTGAGAACGATTGGCTCCGGGGCATGGACTCGAACCATGATAACCAGCTCCAAAGGCTGGTGTCCTACCAATTAGACGACCCCGGAGTCGTTGAATTAAAACTACTTACATCATGCCGCAACTTCGGTGCGAGGGTCAATTGGGCCGAGTCGGCAATTTTCGGACCATGGGTATTCCAAAAGTGCTCCTATCGCCGGCGCAATCGTATTCGACGCCCTGGCTATAGCGCTCATCCAGTTTATACCGATTCGGGTGGGGGGGCGGACGCCGCATGGAAGCCGGCCCGTCAGCTACGGCAAGAGGGCACGTGCGTTAGTTGGGGTAGTCGGAAGCGGCCATCAAACGAAAGTTTTGTGGCCGTTTTTCTTTTTACGACGGAGTACCCTGGGGCCAGGGCGGCGCGCTCGAGCAGTGGCCCTGGCGAAGGATGGTGATGTTGACGGTGAACCTCGTTTCTCGCGCCACGTTTGCTGACGGAAAACAGCCCCGCCGCCCTAGGTCCGGCGGCGGGGGCTCTGCTACGATGCGGCGCTATGATCGAGCCTCACATTGACAGCAGCGCCGTTCCCGAGAGCGCTCCTTCGGCCGCGGTCGTCGAGCGCGAGGCTGGCCTTCGCCGTGAACTCAAACCGCACCAGGTGGCCATGATCGGCCTGGGCTGTACGATCGGTACCGGGCTTTTTCTGGGCAGCGCCATCGCTTTGAAACTCGCGGGTCCCTCGGTCATTGTCAGCTTCGTGTTGGGGGCGTTTGTGGCCCTCACGGTCATGTGGGCGCTCGCCGAAATGTCCGTGGAGCATCCGACCGCGGGCGCGTTCGGGCTGCACGCCGAGATGTATCTGCATCCGTGGGCAGGATTTGCGATTCGCTACACGTATTGGCTATGCCTGGTGGTGGTTATCGGCAGCGAAGTCGTAGCCGCCGCGATTTACTGCCAGTACTGGTTTCCCAACGTTCCCGCTTGGCTGTGGATCGCGGGGTTTTCGCTCGCGATGATCTACGTCAACACCATCAGCATTGAGAATTTCGGAACCCTCGAATACTGGTTCGCGATGATCAAGGTCGTAACCATCGCCGTTTTTCTTGTGTTGGGCGCGGCTTTGCTCTTTGGGTTTGGATTTCCACGCATCGGCACGGCAAATTTCACGGCACACGGGGGATTCTTTCCCGGCGGATGGTCTGGCGTCGGGCTGGGCGTCACGATGGCGATCTTCAGCTATCTCGGCTTGGAGATCCTAGGCACCACCGCTGGCGAAGCTGCTGATCCCAAGACCGCCGTGCCGCGCGCGCTACGGCGTACCCTGCTTACGCTGGTGCTGTTCTATATCGGAAGCTTGACGATCGTAGTAGGGATCGTGCCGTGGACTCAGGTCGGGCTGGGCGAGAGCCCCTTCGTCCGCGTGTTTGAAACTGTGGGAATTCCTGCCGCCGGGCACATCATGAATTTTGTGGTGTTGACGGCCGCGCTCTCGGCCGCGACTTGTAATGTGTATTTCACGTCGCGGCTGCTGTTTTCGCTTTCACGGGGAGGCTATGCGCCCGCTCGACTGGGGCGACTGAACAAGCGCGGCATGCCGGTAGCCGCAGTGCTGGCGTCGAGTGTGGGTATGGCTGCGGCGCTGGTTCTTTCTCAACTCTTCAAAAACACGGCGTTTGTCTTCATGATCGGCGTGGCGTTCTTCGGCGGCCCGTTTATCTGGATCATGATTCTGTTAACGCACCTCGCATTTCGGCGGACCACTTCCCGAGCGGGAAAGAGCATCCTGCGTTTCGCGCCCCGAGGTCCGTGGAGTTCCTTATTCGGGCTTATCGCTTTGGTTATGATACTGATTTCCACCTGGTGGGTGCCCAGCTTTCACATTGCCCTGCTTGCTGGCCCGCCGTGGCTCATTTTCATCACCTTGTGCTACTGGGCTTGGAGGCATGCGAATCCAGGGCCGCCGGTAGGACCTTCCGGCCCGACCGCAAGCCGACGAACCGGTCCCGCTCCCCGAGAAGCGGCGGTGACCGGGGATAAACAATTGCCACTTGGTGGAACTAAAGTCGGACGGGCAGCTGTCCAGACGCTTCAAAATCCAGGCCCAAGCTCCATGTAAGTAGTTTAGTATCAATATTTTAACGACATACTGAGCTGCCGCCGCGAGGCCCGCCCGCTGGTACCGCACCTGCTCATCTCAGACGTGAAAACTGCGACACAAATGGCGACTCAAACCTTTACCTACGTCACGGACCCGGCCTTTGTCTATGGGCAGGGAGCCGACATGCACTCCCTCAACGTGCTCGCGGCTGAAATCGCAAGAACGGATATCCCCGTTCTGCTGGTAGGCGAGAGCGGTACCGGCAAGGACGTCTACGCGCGGCTGATCCATCGGCTCTCCGGACGCGGCGAAGCCTCCCTCGCGAAAATAAATTGTGCCGCGCTGGACGCTGGCCAGCTGCTCAACGAGGTTCGCGCCGCGTTTCAGTGCGCCGGCGACGTGGTCGAAGGCGAGACGCGAACCGTGTTTCTCGACGGCGTGCACGAACTGGATGCTGCCTGCCAGCGCGTATTGCTCTCCCTGCTGCCCGATGGGGAATGCAAGAACGGGAGCGCGAAGCCGAGCTTCCGAGTTGTTTCCTCGACATCATGCAATTTTGAGAAGGAGATCGAGGCGGGGCGTTTCCGCCTGGAGCTCTATTTCCGAATCAATGGTGTGATTCTGCGTTTGCCGCCGCTCCGCGATCGCAAGGAAGACATCCCCGACCTCCTTGAGTGCTTCCTGGTAAAGCATGCGAACGAATTGAAAAAAAATACCCCGGAACTGTGCCGCGAAGCCCGTAAACTGTTATTTGCCTACGACTGGCCCGGCAATATTCGAGAATTGGAAAACGTCGCTCGAAAGATCGTAGCAGTTGGCGATGCCGGATTGGCTCTCGGTGATCTTCGAGTAAGTCAGGTGGGGCAGCCGGCGACCTCGGTGGAGGGACCGGGCGGGTCTTCGCTGAAGGTGGCCGCTCGAGCAGCTTCCCGGCGGACCGAGCGCGAGCTGATCCTGAAGGCCCTCGAACAGACCCATTGGAATCGCAAGCGGGCAGCGCGGGACTTGCAGATCAGCTATAAGTCTCTGTTGTACAAAATCAAGCAGATTGGGACGGCTTTGCCGATACCAGGCAAAGGTGAGGGAAAGACGTAATGAGGCGTTCGACTAGTCTTCTGATGGGTGTAGGGCTGTTGTTGCTCTTTGGCCGTGCAACGACGGCGCGAGGACAAGCTGCGTCCAATGGCTCAAAGCAGGTTGGAACGACGGCATCGCGACAAGCTGGCCCCGCCGCCGCGAATGACCCTGAATATAAGATTGGCCCGCAGGATGTCTTGCGCATCGACGTCTGGAAAGAACCAGAGATTTCGCGCACTACCCCGGTCCGTCCGGATGGGCGAATTTCGCTGCCACTGATCAACGATGTGCAAGCGGCGGGTCTCACGTCGACACAACTCGCCGCCGTAATTTCGGACGGTTTGAGGAAATACATAACCAACCCTCAGGTGACGGTAGGCGTTAGCGAGATCAACAGCCGTCGCGTCTATGTCACCGGTGAGGTCACGCGTCCCGGCGCGTTCCCGTTGCTCCCCAACATGACGGTTCTGCAAGCGCTGTCGAGTTCCGGCGGATTTTCGCAATTCGCCAAGTTGAAAAGCATCTACGTCCTGCGGACCGAAGACGGTAAGCAGGTCAAGCATCCTTTCAACTACAAGGCAGTCGTATCCGGCAAGAAGCCGGAATTGAACATTCAACTGCAACCAGGCGATGTAATCGTAGTGCCTTGATAATGGGAAGGTTATGAAGCATCCTTCGGTATTTTCTGCGGCGCTTTTGTTTGCGGTAGCGTGGCTTATCGCGCCCCTCTCCGCGCTTTCGCAGGAGACCCCCTCGCAGGAAGCACCCTCCCAGGAGGCCCCGCCCACTCCGGCGCCAGCCGGGTCGCAGCCCAAGGCCGCGGGGCGCGAATATCAACCTTTTGGAGACGATCAAGTAGAGCCTCCGGATGCGACAATCACGCTCACTCCCGATACAACGCCGCTGACCGGAGTGTTCGTGCCTGGCATTGGCTCGCCGGAAATACAGCACAGCTACTGGGTTCCTGGCCTTCAGTATGGCAATTTCATCCGCTCGAGCGGTGCCCTTCAACCCGCGGTGCCTGACTGGAACACGACCAGCTACATTGCGGGAACCCTCAGCCTGCTGGAGAATTGGAGCCGCGCTAAACTGGGGGTGAACTATTCGGGCGGTGCCACGTTTTCGACCGACAAGTCGCAGGGCAACAGCTACTACCATCAGCTGAGCTTCTCTCAATCCTTCAACTGGCGGCGCTGGCAGCTGGCCTTTGTTGACCAGTTCAGCTATCTTCCCGAATCCCAATTCGGCTTTGGCACGGCTAGCAGCTTTGTTATTCCGGGCGTGGGAGGATCGCTAGGATTATCGCTTCCTGGGTTGCAGAACAACTATCAGCCGAACCAGAGCGTTTTCGCGTCGGTCGGGCCGCGTTACAGCAATTCGACAACTGCCCAAGTGGCTTACGAGCTAAGCGCCCGCGGGGCCGTGAGCTTCTCGGCATCCTACGGCTTTTTGCGCTTTGTGGATCCGGGAAATTTCAACTCCAACGACGCGATCTTTGGTGCCGGATACAATTACGCAGTATCGAAGAAGGACACGATCGGAATCTTGTACCGGTTCTCTGACTATCAATACGACAACAATCCTCAAGCCATTAGAGATCACGTGGTCCAAATGGCCTACGGCCGCAAAGTCACCGGCAAGCTCGCGCTGCAACTGCTGGCAGGTCCCGAGTACACTGGTTTCCGTGTGCCTTTATTGAGCGGTGCGACGAACAATCTTTCGCTGGCGGCGGGCGCCAACCTGACGTATTCGCTTCCGCGAACCAGTCTGTCGGCAGAGTACAACTACGGCGTCACCGGCGGCAGTGGCGTGCTGGTGGGTTCAAATACAAGTCAGGTGCAAGGCAATATCAACCGGCGGCTTACCCGTGTGTGGCACGGCGGCATCTCCGGAGGGTATGCAAGGAATACCACTCTTGGCGGTGCGAACGTGCTTCGAGTTTCGCCCTCGTTCGACTCCTGGTTCGCGGGAGCCGGCCTGGACAGGCCCCTGGGCCGCACCGCATCGGTTAACGTCGGATATACGGCCTTTTTTCAGAACGTCGGCGGAATGGGTTGTACAGCACAGGTGTGCGTGGATTATTTACAGCAACAGGTCTCGGTCAGCCTTCAATGGCACACGCGACCGTTTGTATTGCGCTAAACTGGCGGGGTCGGACGTTTTTGTCGGACAGCTTCTGCCATTCCAATGGGGTGGCCGCGGTGATCGTGTCCCGCTTGATGAACGGGTGGTGCGGTTAGCGAGAGTCGGAGACCATGTATAAAGTTTTTTTTGGGCTAAAGGACAATCCATTCAACGTCAATCCGGACCCGCGCTTTCTCTATTTCACCAAAGAGATTGAGGAAGCGCTGAGTGGTTTGAAGTACGGGGTCCAGAATCGCAAAGGGTTCATCACGCTGACCGGTGAAGTGGGAACCGGCAAGACCACCCTGGTCAACCGCCTTCTCGATTGGTTGCACGGTCAGAAAGCCCGAACCGCGTTTTTGTTTAACTCCCGCATGAATAGCAGTCAATTGTTCGATTTCATTCTGGCGGAGTTCGGTATCACCTGCGAGTCGCGCAACAAGAGCCAGCAGTTGATGCGCCTCAATCAATGGCTTCTCGATCGCTTCCGCGCCGGCGAGACCACCGTGCTGATCGTGGACGAAGCGCAGAACCTGACCTACCCCGTGCTTGAGGAGATCCGGCTTTTGACCAACCTCGAGACCTCCACGGAGAAGTTGCTGCAGATCGTACTGTCGGGCCAGCCCGAACTGGAAGAGAAATTAAAGCTGCCGCAACTTCGGCAACTGCGCCAGCGCATCATGCTGCGATGTAAGACGGCTCCTCTCAGCAGAGAGCAGCTAAACGATTACATCGTCGAACGCTTGAGGATTGCGGGAGCTTCGGGCGAGCCCATCTTTAGCCCCGAGGCCGTTGAAACGATCCATAAATACTCGGTCGGCATACCTCGTGTTGTGAATCTCCTGTGCGAGCATTCACTCATCAATGCTTACGTCGATCAGCAACGGCCGATCTCCGCGAAGATCGTGGAAGACGTTGCGCACGAGTTTCAGCTCGATGAGGTGGCGCCAAACGCGACCACAGCCAAAACTCATCCGGAGGCGGACGTCTTTACTTCGGAATCGTTCATTCAGAATCTCGGCGAAGCGCTTTCCCGCTACCGAATCAGCCCGCCGATGACCACGCCGCGCGAACGAAAGTAAGCGCCAGCCTCCTTGATGCGCTCTGGCGCTGGCCGGCGCGTTAAAGACCGACTCCCTCTGTTTGGACCGGATCGCCCACCCGATTCTGGCCAAGTGGGGATTTCAAAGCACTTCGCTGTTCGACAGGTCTTTGTCCCGGAGAGCTCGTCGAGACTCAGGGTAAACCAGCCCATTCTCTTCCCGGGGCTGGCCGCCGGGGAGCGCCACGGCCAAGGCCACGCTTTTGGCGTTGCCCCTCAGATTGCAGCGGACAGGCAAATGCCTCCGCGCCGAAGCACGGAGGCATTTGGGGTTTCGGTCGGTTTAATTACGCCGCTACCTGTTGGCGTTGGCGCTTCAAGGCAAGCAGGAACATCGCGCCGATGCCGATCAGCAACAGAACGATCGTCGCCGGCTCCGGAGTTTCAACGATGAATTCTTGCACTTGCCCGCGATACGCTAGTGGTCCGACGTTGGTGACGATCTCAAAGTTCGCCGGGTTGATCTGGCCGTAATCCTTTGCGGCCAAGGACAACCACTGCGAGACCGACGTTCCGTGTTCGGCGTAGCTGGTCGGCTCCGCGCCCGGTGACATCAGGTCCCAGAGAGCGTATTGGAGGCTGACGTAATCGGAGGTATGCGAACCGAACTGGGAAACCAACCAAGCCGCTTCTTCATACAATTGTAGGGCGGTGGCGGCGTTGGTGTAGTTGGGGTTGTGGTCGGTGGTGCTGCCGTAGCGAGTGTTTGAGAGGTTGCCGGAAGCCATATTCGTGACGTTGGCAGTCCAGACTTCCCCGATATAAACATCATTGTTGATGTCGTCGCAAAACAAGCCGACCGTCTGGGCATTGGATGTGCCGTAATTCATGATCCCGGTGTACGGGCTGACGTAATAAACGCCGTTGTTGGCGCCGTTTACTCCAGTGAACAGCATCGTGGTCGTTCCGTCGGCATGTGCCAGCGGCGTCAGAACCAGAAGCAGCCCTAAGATCCATATCGTGCGTGAAAGCTTCATTCAGTTCTCCATGGGTTAAACTGTAAGGCGCCGCTGCGGGTGACGCTTGCAGTTCTATAGAGCACTCGGACTGCCAAAGATGTTTTCCCTTAACATATTGATAATAGGTATGTTAAATGGAAAATGCTGTGGCCATTTCCTGTCGGATTAGGCCCCCAGTATGGACCTGACCGATACTTTGGTGGCACACGCGAACAGCGACTCTAAGGCGGTTCTAGTACGAGTGATTTAGTACCCCACCGTAATGGTATCAGGGTGATAATTTCGAGGTGGTCTTGGCACTGGGCAGCGTCGACTCCTGCGAGCGAAAAACGTAAACGGCGGGGATATTCACTTGCCCGACGTGGCGTACCCGAACACCGCTTTCCGCTCCAAAAACTCTTCCAGGCCGGCCGCGCCCCATTCGCGCCCGTTGCCCGATTGCTTGTAGCCGCCGAAGCAGCCTGCGAAGTCGGGTCGCGCTCCGTTGATGTGCACGTTGCCCGATCGAATGCGCTTGGCGACGCTCCGCGCGCGCTCCAGATTTCCCGAGGTCACAAACCCAGACAGCCCATACGGCGTGTCGTTCGCGATGCGTACGGCGTCGTCCACATCTTCATAGGGAATGATAGAGAGCACCGGCCCGAAGATCTCTTCCCGCGCGATGGTCATGGTATTCCGAACGTCGGCAAAGACCGTCGGTTTCGCAAAGTAGCCCTTGGCCACGCCCTCAGGCCGACCCGGACCTCCGGCAATCAACTTCGCGCCTTCCTCGATGCCCGCGCGAATCAGCCGCTCTACCTTTTCAAATTGAGCCCTACTTGCCAGAGGTCCGATGTTCGTGCCTTTTGTGAATGGGTCGCCTGTCTGAGTCGCCTCAGCCGCTTGCCCGGCTGTTGCGGCGGCCTCTGCCATGCGGGATTTCGGCACCAGCATGCGCGTCGGCGCATTACAAGACTGGCCAGTATTGCGAAAGCATGCCTGTGCCCCTTCCTTCACGGCGGCGGCGAAATCCGCATCATCCAGGATGATATTGGCCGACTTACCGCCCAACTCCTGGGTGACGCGCTTTACGGTGGGCGCCGCCGCGGTTGCCACCGCGATCCCGGCTCGCGTCGATCCCGTAAAGGACACCATGGCCACATCGGGGTGCGAAGAAATAGCCGTGCCCACCGTTGGTCCATCGCCATTCACCAAATTGAAAACGCCTGCCGGCAGCCCTGCTTGGTCGAGGATCTGCGCAAACAGGTACGCGGAAAGCGGCGCCAGTTCGCTGGGCTTGAGCACCATAGTGCACCCGGCTGCAAGCCCCGGCGCCACCTTGGCCACAATTTGATTCATCGGCCAGTTCCAGGGCGTGATGAGCCCGCACACTCCGATCGGCTCCTTCCGCAAAAGGGTAGTGCCCTGAATCTGCTCGAACTGGAAGTGCTCCAACACTCTTATGATTTCGTTGAAATGCGCGAGTCCCGCTCCAACCTGCGCGGCTTTTGAAAACGAAATCGGCGCGCCCATTTCGAGCGAAATCAGCTGCGCCATCTCCTCCGACTTCGCTTGATAGACGTCAACGATGCGTCGCAAATATTCACGCCGCTGATCGACGGTCGTTTCCGAATACGACTCAAACGCTTTCTTGGCCGCCGCCACGGCTTTGTCCACGTCGGCCGCGCTGCCGAGGGAAATCGTCGCAATCGATTCCTCGGTGGCAGGATTGATCACCAGGAAATCGTGCGCGTGCGCAGGCTGGACCCACTTCCCATCAATGTAAAATTCCCGGCAGTCCTTCATATCTCCCCGTTTCGAAGCCCGTTTTTGAATCGCGACGCCCAGTGCCAAACCACGGCCCGAGTATCCGACGCACCCAAGCCTCGCCACCAGCTTGCCACATTTTTCAAGGTCCAGGAGCGGTACGGAGGCGACGAGCTAACCGCGGAAGGTCTCATTGAAAAACGACCGAACCGCGTCGGTGGCGTCGGCTGCAGCCACGCCGTCATATCCAACGGTCCCCCCACGCTTGACGCACGCGTCGTTCCATCGAAACGCCTCTCCGGTGGCCACATTGACGATCGCTCCTCGGGGACGTTCTTCGCGCACGCAGTGCCCGGTGACAATCGCATCCGGCAGCGAACGATGTGGCCAATAGAGCGGGTTGTCGAAGGCGTGATGCGCACCGGCATACTCCGTCAACCGAACATCTTTGCCGCCACGCCGCAACCGGTCCACATATTTCCGGCAAGGCTCGACCGGCACGTAATTGTCCGCCGTGCCGTGAAAGATTCGAATGGGCCGCTCGCTCACCTCTTCATCCTCGAGATACGTCGTATTGCAAGCAGGATAAAAAGGAACGTAAGCCGCAAATTCCACCCCCGGCGTCCGGTACAACCGCTGAAAACGCCTGAGGCTCGCATACAGCGCCGCAAACCCGCCCTTCGAGAAGCCCATCACCGCAATGCGCGAAGGATCGACGCCGGGATGTTTCGAGAGCAGCTCCAGCGCTCGATATCCATCCACGATCATAGCCAGGCTTCCCAATTGCGACTGGTCGGTAACCGTCTGCAGGATGCCTCGCCCGGTAAAGCTGTCCACCAGGAACGCCCCCGCCCCGATTCCGTTGATCTCATCAGCCCATCGATCGACATTCGCCCCGATGCCGGCCGATCCGTGAAGCAATATCACTGCCGGAACACGCGCAGCCTCAGCCGGAAGGCGCAGCTCCCCGCCGATGCACGCCACCGCTCTTGGCTTGCCACCGGTAAGAAATTCCCGGTCCGTCAGCGTTACGGTCTCGAAGGAGTGGATTTCGATCCTCGCCGTGCGCGGTTTCCGATCCCCCCCGCTATGCATAGTTAAACCGTGTTTTCAGGCGCATGATCGGCGACTCGACGAGGTGGAAGCTTGCTGCTGCCACCAGCAAATTGACGAGCAGGCAAAAGACCAGGAAGACGCCCGACCCCAGCGCATAGGAGTGCAGGGCAGCGATGAAATAGTCGCGCTTGGGACTCAAAAACACAGTCAGCGGAAAGTCGAACAGGTACATCGCATAGCTGTACTTCCCGAAGATTCGCAAGACCCCCAAGGAAAGCAAGCGTTCGAGCCAGGTGCCCTGCCGCAATGCCAGCGTGAGCAGCGCTCCGTACCCAAGCGCGATAAAACTGAACCCGACCGTTGCGATGACCGGGTCGATATGATCCGTGGTGCGGCGAAGGAAGCAGATAGCAGTCACGATCATCGCACTCGGGAAGAAAACCACGGGCGCCCAGTGCAGTATCGTGTCTCTCAGCGGGCCTCGCACCGCGATGGCGATGGCCGCGCCCACCGCTAGTGCATCCATCCGGCATCCCAGGAAATCATGAGTCCAGTTGATGTCCACCCAACCTGTGACGCAGATGGCGATGCGAAGCAGCAGCGTTGCAACCCCCAGCGCCAGGCAGGCGCGTAGAATCACAACTCCACTGCGAAGTCTCGCAATCGTCCACGGCCAAATCATATAGAACTGCTCCTCGGCGCAAAGCGACCACAAGTGCGTGATGTGTACAAATGGCGAAACTTCGCCCAGCCCAGGCCAGATCAGCGCGAGCGGGTAACCCAGGTAGACCAGAAACGACAATTGTCCCCACTTCCAGTGCGCCGCAAGGACCGGCGTCAATGACAGGTAGATCACCGCCAGCAAATAATACGGAGGGAATATGCGCAGGACGCGTCGCAGGTAAAAGTTCCGGTAATAACCGGGGCTTGCTTTGGTGTCGTACAGGATTCCCGTGATCAGGAAACCGGATAACACAAAAAACAGATCGACCCCGCTCCATCCGAAGTTGAAGATCATCCCCAACACGTGCAATCCGGTCGAAGTGGCTGTTTTCTCCAGTCCTCCCGCATAGTGGCGGAAAAAAACAGCAAGGATCGCGATCCCGCGCAGCCCGTCGAGGGCAGGAATTCTCTTGCGAAAATTGATCTGCTTTACAGAATCCACGGTCTTCGAGTGCCTTTCGCTGTGGGGACCGCTCGAGAGAGGGAACTCCGCGAGCTTCGGGGAGTGCCGACGCCGCTGCCGGGACCTCCGTATTTTATCCTCGCAATCGCGGAAAGCCCCGGAAAATCTTCACAACGCCTGCACGCTCGCTAACCAGGCAATCCCCTGCGTTTTGTGTTACGTAGTCCTGCCGGAAGTTTGAACAGCAACCCCGACGGCGCCACGGTACAGTAAGAGTTTCAGGAGCCTCCATGCTACGGCTCGGTTTGATCGGATGGCGAGGTATGGTCGGCAGCGTTCTATTGCAGCGCATGCGCGAGGAAAACGATTTTGCAGGTGTTGAGCCGGTATTTTTTTCAACCTCGAACATCGGAGGCCCGGCGCCCCCGGAGACGACGGGTTCCGCCGCGCTCGAGGATGCCAAGGATGTGCGCCGGCTGGCGGCGTGCGACGTCCTCGTCAGCTGCCAGGGCGGCGAATATACGACGGAAGTCTACGGTCCACTGCGCAAAAGCGGCTGGAACGGTTTCTGGATCGATGCCGCTTCCACGCTGCGCATGAACGACGACGCGGTGATCATCCTCGATCCCGTGAACGCGCAAGTGATCCGCGACGGTCTCTCGCACGGTCTTCGCTCCTTCGCCGGCGGAAACTGCACGGTTAGCCTGATGTTGATGGCGGTGGGTGGACTGTTTCAGGCAGGGCTGGTCGAGTGGATGACCACCATGACCTACCAGGCCGCTTCGGGAGCCGGCGCCGCCAAAATGTTGGAACTTGCAAAGCAAATGCAGTGTCTGACGGCTCCAGCCCGCGCCACTCCATCCGAAAACGCGTTGGAAATCGATCGCATGACAATCGAGGCGCAACGCTCGTCGAACCTGCCCACCAAGGAGTTTGGCGTGCCGCTGGCCGGGAGCCTGATTCCGTGGATCGATCGCGACATGCCAGGCGGGCAAACGCGGGAAGAGTGGAAAGGCATGGCAGAAACGAACAAGATCATGGGCCTGCACCCGCCCGTTCCCATTGACGGGATTTGTGTGCGCGTGGGAACCATGCGCTGCCACAGCCAAGGTCTGTGCATCAAGCTGAAGAAAAACGTTCCACTGCGCGATGCGGAACAGATCGTCGCGAAAAGCAATTCCTGGGTGCGATTGATTCCCAACGACAGGGAATCCACGCAGCGATGCCTCACGCCAACCGCCGTTTCCGGCACCTTGAACGTCCCTGTCGGGCGTGTCCACAAGCTAGCGCTCGGTCCCGAATTTCTCGCGGCATTTACGGTTGGCGATCAATTGTTGTGGGGCGCGGCCGAACCACTGCGGCGGATGCTGCGTATTGTTCGCGAACACCTCAACCGCTGACACTCATCGGACCGGGAACGAAGCCTTGCGCGGAAGGGGCTTTGTGGTTTGTAACTTAGAGGACTTTGACAGGAGCCGCTTGCAAATCGAGCTGTCCGAGCCGGAACTCCTGATGGAGCACCACCAGCACCTGGTTCACGTCGGTTGGTGTCACTACAAAAGACAAGCAGCCGTCCGAGGAGGTCTCGCCGATCGCCCCGATTTCGATTTCCGCGCGATCCAGTGCGGCGAGCGCTCGCTCGCGAATTTCCAACCGGTTGCGCACACCTTGTCCCACCAGGGTCACGATCGCAACCTTGACACCCAGCACCACGCGATCTAGCCGCCCCTGCGTCAATTCCTCGACAAATTCCCCACGCAGCGCATGGGCAGCTTGATCTGCCAGCGCCGGGCTAACGGCGATAGAAAACTCGCGTCGCGATCCGGATTGTACCGTCAGCCACGCATCGGCTCGAACTGCGGATACCACCGCGCCCGCTCGACCAACGACATCGCGTACTTCCGCAGCGCCGGCGCCGCCCACGGTGATCATCCGGGCCTCGCTAATCGCGGTGACGGCCTTCAGTTCGTCGCGATTCGCAGCTCCTGCCGGAGTTATTTTTGTGCCCGGGTGTTCCGGGGCGAACGAGTTCCGAATCCACACCGGAATATCGGATTGCATGACCGGCCGCAATGTTTTTGGATGCAAGACTTTGGCGCCGAAATGCGCAAGATCGGCAGCTTCGCGGTACGAAATCTCGGGAATGGTGCACGCCTCGCCCACCATGCGGGGATCCGCCGTCAACACACCGTCCACGTCGGTCCAGATGATGACTTCGTCGGCATCGAGCGCTGCTCCCAAGATTGTGGCCGAATAGTCAGAACCCCCGCGGCCAAGGGTTGTGAGCGATCCCCCGCGCGTCGCGCCCAGAAAGCCGGTCAGAACCGGAACGACACCCTGGTGCAGCAATGGTCGCATCCGCGCACGACAGCGTTCACGCGTCGCGGCCATGTCGGGATCAGCGGCCCCGTAATTTGCGTCGGTCACAATGGTTTCTGTTGCCACCACGGTCTCGCTCGCGAGGCCGCGTTTGGTAAGGGCCGACGCTACCAGTGGCGCCGACAGTCGCTCGCCCAAGCCGGCGATGGAATCCTGCATTTGTGGGGTCAGCCTGTTATTGGCAATCGCGTCTTGGCATAAAACTTCGGCTTCGCGAAATAGTTCCCGCATCTGCTGGCGAATGAGCTGGCGTTCTGCACTCGCGCGAATCAAGACTGCGGCCGCCTGTTCGTGCCGCGCTCGCAATTCTCGGAGAATGCCGTCGACGGCATCGCTGTTTCCCGCTTGCGATTCCACCGCGGCTTCCAGCAATTTGTTGGTCACGCCGTTCATCGCGGACACAACTACGACCACGCGGCTATCGAGTGCGGCGGCCTCGATGATTTCCGCCGCCTTTTCGATGCGCACGGCGTCGCCGACCGAGGTCCCACCAAACTTCATCACGAGAAGCGGTCTGTCTGCATTCGGGCGAACGTGCCAATGCGCTGCGCTGTGCTGGGCATGGGCGGATGACACCCGGAATCCGAATTCCGGGCCCGACCTTTGCTTTGATTGGCTATGCATGGAATGCGGGGTCTGTCGACGGCCCTTTACAAGTGGGAAACACCAACGACGCCGACCGCCCGCTCTAGCTTCTTTTGGGAATACCAGCGGCGCAGCTTTCTATGCTTCTCGAGGCCGGCGCGAACCAAGTCCGGCTCTTCCCAAGGCACGTCGTGGTACCCCGACCTCAGGAATGCGCTTTCCGGATTTCTTGTCCACTCTCCCGGGAAAAGCACGATGGCGTCTTTTTCCGTGAGTCTTGCTGCGGGTTGAACGGCTTGGCCGGTCAACGCGGCGTACAAAGCCGCGGGAAGATCGCGTCCCTGGCCCAGCGTCAGATGCCCCACTTGGGTCGTTCGCGGATTGATCTCGATCAGGTAGGCATTTCCCGTCGTCTGTTCCAGCATGAAATCAAATCCGTGAAAGCCACAAAGTCCCAGCCGGTGCGCCATTTTCTGGGCAGCGTTCGCCATTTCCGCATTGTCAATCAGCCGCAGCACGGTAGCCGGTCCCGATGGGCTAAGTTTGTGAATCACCTCGAAGTGAAGGCTCGCCAGCACCGTTCCCTTCCAGCATGCGATTAGGCTGGTGGCCTCGCGTCCGGCTACAAATTCCTGTGCGTTGACGACCCATCGGGAACGAAGGATCGACGGCCAGAGCAGCGTTTTGTCTCGATCGACCAGGGCCCGCTTGACCCCCTGCGCCAACCTGGGAGGTGCCTGCAGCCTGCGAAAGGCTCGCATGGCGTCCTCCGCTGTCTGCACAATGCGCACACCCTCGCCGCCGGAGCTGCCATTCGACTTGAGCACTACCGGGAGACCAACTCGCGCGACCCACGCCCGGAGCTCAGTGCTGTTCTTGACGAGCCCGGTCCTCGGTACGCGTACACCCTCGGCTTGTGCCATTTCCATGAACGCCGCCCTGGCATAGACCACCGGAAAGCTCTCCGGTGTGCCCAGGGAACGCTCGATCAGCTTGCAGACTGCCGTTCCCGCGGCCCCCCGATTCTGCGCTCGCTGATGGACGTCGTGTAATTGTCGGGTGGCCAGATCGTCGCAGGGGATCAGGAAGTCAGGGCTCGACGCCGCAATTCCTGCTTCGATGGACGCCAAAGGGTTCAAGCCGCTATAGGGATGGGTTTGGCGCGGTGCCCCGGTCTTGCTCAAAGGATGGCCGGATGGGCACACGGCATCCACCGTGAATCCCGCGTTCGCCAGTGCCATTGCCAACCTGGCCGTCGGAATCCAGCGCGACGTTGTCACAAGTAGGACTGTTGGCTTCAACCGAATCCCTCACTCAACACCGACCGTGGTCCGTCAATGGCTCCGCTGGGGGCCGATCCGCTCAGGGATGACCCCGGGGCACTGGATGGGCACGTCTCCGGCATTCCGGCGAGCGATGATACCAACCGGGGAGAGTGCAATCGATCTGCCAAAAATCCTCTGTCCGGAGCGCGTGTTGCCTCTCCAGAGAACACGTATGTTATGGATATAATTGCAGTTAGATTGTTCCAGCACGACGGTCAGGTTCGATCGATCGTCAGGGAAGATCCCAGGAGGGAAGCAAGGGAAAAGTGGTTCCTAGTACCACCCGGGAACGAGCGTTGGCTCCGGGGATGCAAAGGTGGCTCGGGCCTTTCGGATGATCCTAGACGCGTCCAATCGCGTGCTCCCTTTTCCTGTCCGACAGCTACAATATGTTACGTATTTTCCTGCACTTACACGACGTGCTTGGGGTAAGCCGCTTACGAGAGCACGCCCGAGGGTTGTCGGCAAGGGCAAAGAGAGGGCGGAGGCGGGCGGCCACGATGGGTGGACCTCAAGACGGAACGTAGGCCGCAGTCCAATTAGTGGCGATGGCGACCGCTGTGGCTTGCACATCGTGGCAAACCCGACGCATCCGCCCAGGCGCGTTGTTGACGACCAGAATCTGCTAGCGTAACGTTCCAAAAAAGACTCCAGGTCTGTCGAACAGACTGGACGTTTTGCTTCGGCCCGTACGCGCAGGCTCAGCTTCCACTTGCACACAGCCGGGGAGAACGGGGGCAGCCGCATGCCAGCTGCGGACGGTTGGTCCAAAACGTGGACGTTTTTCGAGGACACTTGGCACGAAGGCAATGTGCGCATGTGGGGCCCTCGCACGCATGCCGCCTGGCTTTGCTCCGTGGTATTTGACGGAGCTCGCGCGTTTGAAGGCGTCTCGCCCGATCTTGAGCTGCATTGCGCGCGGGTAAATGACTCTGCACGCAAGCTCTTCCTGAAACCGACGGTTTCCACCGAAACGTGGGTCAAGCTAGCCCACGAGGGTATCGCCAAATTCGGTCAAGAGGTCGCGCTGTACATTCGCCCAATGTATTGGGCTGAAAAAGAAGGACCTTGGGTGCAGGCGCACGACCCCGAATCGACCCGGTGGTGCCTGTCGATCTATGAGGCGCCGATGCGGCCTCCTAAGGGCTTCTCTGTCACACTGTCGCCCTATCGGCGGCCGACACTGGAGACCATGCCGGTCGACGCAAAGGCCGGCTGCCTTTACCCGAACAACGCTCGGTGTCTATTCGAGGCGCAGGCCCGGGGCTTCGATAACGCGGTAGTCTGCGACCTGCTGGGGAACGTGGCCGAGCTCGCGACATCCAACATTTTTATGGTCAAGGATGGGGTGGTGTACACGCCCGCACCGAACGGGACATTTCTGGCGGGAATTACGCGACAGCGGGTGATCGGGTTGCTGCGTGGGGCTGGCGTAAAGGTGCTGGAACAGACGCTGAGTTACGCCGATCTGGAAGCGGCGGACGAACTGTTCTCCACCGGAAACTATTCCAAGGTCGTGCCGGTGACTCGCATCGGCGATCGAACGCTCAAGTTCGGGCCCATCTACACGCAAGCTCGCGAGCTGTATTGGGCGTTTGCCCATTCGGGTTGATGATGCGTTTACAATCGAATGCTTCGATATCGGATGCTTGAATTATTTTTGCTGCGATGCGTCCTCGACCTAGCAGAATAGGAGGTCCTGAAGACGTTTCCGTAAGAAGGTCTTCCCGTAATCGATACACAAGTTCACGTGAGCTCCCGGCCGAGCACATCGTGAGCTTCTCGATTCCATCGAATGAGGAATTGCGTGACGCTGACTCCCACTCCCGCGATGATCGATGTGCTGGTCCCGATCTGGCAGCGGGTGCTCCGGCGCCCTTTTGTGAGCGCTGAGGATGACTTTTTCGAACTTGGCGGCGATCCTGCGGCAGCAGTAGAGCTTTTCAGCGAAATTGAAAAGACCTCTGGGCGCGAACTGTCGCCGCTGACAATCTACCAGGCCTCGACGATAGGAGCCCTCGCCGCTCTCCTGGAGCGCCCGATGCCGCCCCGATTTCCGACGTTAGTGCCACTGAAGGCGGGTTCGCGAGGGCCGGCTATCTTTACCACCCACGGGTTGGGTGGCAGCGTGATGGAGATTTTCGATCTGGTGAGAGAAATTCAAACCGATCATCCGATTTACGGGCTTCAGTCGAAAGGTTTCGACGGGAACGAGGAACCTTTCACCCGCGTCGAGGACATCGCGGAACAGTATCTCGAAGCGATGAAAAAAATGGAGCCGCGCGGCCCTTACGCACTCATCGGATATTCTTTCGGCGGCCTGGTCATGCTGGAGATCGCCCGCCGTCTTCGCGAGAACGGTGAAGAAGTTGCCCTACTGGAGATGCTCGAGACCTATCCGCCCAACAACTTGCTGCCGCTCGCACGGCGCCTCGCCTTATTTTCGGAACGGGCGAAACGGCATGTTCGGACCCTGGGGCGGCTACCGCTGCGTAAAAAAATTGGCTACCTTACAAACCATCACGAACGTGTGCATGCCTCCTGGAATCATGGCACCGAGAGTAAGCCGCCGGAAACGGGGTTACCGGCGGGGTCGGCGTTGGACCGCTATAATCACTGCGGAATGCTGGCGTTGATGAGGTATCGGCCACGATTCTACAAGGGGAAAATCAACTTTGTGAAAGCAGCCCGAGTCAGCTCTTCGTTTCCTGACGATCCCGGCGCTATTTGGCGAGGCTTCGCGGAGGAATTCGAAATTGTCAGCGTTACCGGTGATCACTTCAGTATGGTGACGACACAGTGCCAGGAACTTGCTTCTGTACTTACGCGACATCTGGCGGCAGCATTCTCCGGGGAATAAACGCATGAATGGGGCAGAGAGCCTGGTAGGCACGCTGATTGCCGGAGGCGTAGAGGTATGTTTTACCAATCCCGGCACGTCGGAAATGCATGTGGTTGCCGCCCTGGACCGCGCGGCGGAGGTTCGTTGTGTCCTCGGCTTGTTTGAAGGAGTTGTCACCGGTGCGGCGGACGGTTACGCACGCATGGTTCGAAAGCCAGCCTGCACCTTGTTGCATCTCGGCCCGGGCCTTGCGAACGGCATTGCCAACCTGCACAACGCGAGGCGAGCGCAGGTTCCCATCATCAATATCGTCGGCGACCATGCGACCTATCATCGGAAGCACGATGGGCCGTTGACGTCCGACGTCGAAGGCATCGCGAAGCCGATTTCCGGATGGTTGCGAACTTCGCGGTCTGCGCAGGAAATTGGACTCGATACCGCGGAGGCCATTATTGCTGCTCGGACCGCGCCGGGGCAGATCGCTACCTTGATCGTTGCCGCCGACGCGGCCTGGAGCCAGGGCGGAGCCGTTGGAGCCATACCCGCGTTGCCTGGAGCTTCCTTGCCGGCCCACAAGATTATCGAGCGGGCGGCTACTACCCTTTGTTCCGGCGCGCGAACGGCGATGGTGCTGGCTGGCGATGCGCTTTTTGGTCGCGGGTTGGCTGCCGCAGGGCGCATCGCGGCGGCAACCGGCGCGAAGTTGCTGGCGCCTTATCCATTCACGCGCATCGAACGCGGCGCTGGCCGCGCTTCGGTCGAGCGCATCCCCTACGTTTTCGAGCAGGCGGAGGACTTACTGAAGGAATTTCGTCATCTGATTCTGGTGGGCGCGTCGATTCCCGTTACGTACTTTGCCCATCCGGACAAGAAGGCGTCGCCGGTGGCGGAAGGATGCGAAATTCAAACGCTGGCGAGCCCTTCAGAAGATTGCGCGGGAGCGGTTGAATCGCTGGCCGGTGCTCTTTCGCGGGGATCGGCCGCCACGTCAGTGCAGAAAGCCGAGCGGCCCACCATGCCCTCTGGGGCTGTCACCGGTTCGGGAATTGCGGCCGCTATAGGCGCGCTTCTGCCCGAGAACGCCATCGTGGTGGATGAATCTATGACTTCAGGGCGTACCCTGCTGCCCGTAACCCAGGGAGCGGCGCCGCACGATATGCTCGCGAATACCGGGGGATCGATTGGCATTGCCATGCCGCTGGCCGTTGGCGCGGCGGTGGCTTGCCCGGATCGTAGAGTGTTGTGTTTATCGGCGGATGGCAGCGGGATGTATACGGCGCAGGCGCTCTGGACAATGGCGCGTATGGGTTTGAACGTCACCACCGTGATTTTCGCCAACCGCGAGTACGCGGTGCTGAAGCGTGAATTCACGAGCTTCGGGCTCGGGGAGCCCGGACCACGCGCGCGGGAGCTGTTCGAGATCGGTCGGCCGGACCTCGACTGGGTATCGCTCGGGAAAGGGATGGGTGTGACGGGAACGCGAGCTGCTTCGATGGAAGAGTTCGGGAAGGCCCTGCGGGAAGGATTTGAGGGGGAGGGGCCGAGGCTAATCGAGGTGAGGTTGCCGTGAGGCGCCTGGCCTGCAGGCATCGTTGAGGGTCTTCGGCTGTCCTCGCCGGATAGCCTCAGGATGACAGTTCCTGCGTGTCGCTCGTCGCGTGGCACGTCGCTTCGCGGACCGTTATTTTTGCCGACACCCTGCCAGCGTTATCTTGTTAGCGTGTGGAAACGCTTTGAGCGGCCATCTTGGCTAGCTCGGCTTTAACGATTTTGCCGGTGGGCGTCACCGGCATCGCCGGGACCAAGAAGATTTCCGACGGGCGCTTATAGAGGGCAAGGTATTGCGCCGCGTGAGCCGCCAATTCGCCGGCGGTAACCGATGAGCCGGGTAGCAACTGAACGAAGGCCAGGACTTGTTCGTCTCCCGGCACGGAACGGCCGATCACTGCCGATTGCACGACAGCAGGGTGTGCATTCAGTACCGCCTCGACGTCGACGGGATAGACGTTGAAGCCGGAGCGAACGATCAGTTCTTTGCTTCGGCCAACGATGAAGAGGTTGCCGTCCTGCAGTCGAGCCAGGTCGCGCGAGTTGAACCAGCCCTCATCGTCGATTGCGGAGGATGTTTCCTCGCGAGCGCGATAGTAGCCCTTCATGATGTTGGGTCCGCGCACTCGGAGTTCGCCGACTTCGCCGTCGGGTACGGGCTGACCATTTTCCCCAATCAACTTGAGTTCGACCCCCGGCAGCGGGCGTCCGACGGAGACATCGGCCCTCGGCGACTCGATTCTGGTTTGCGCGATCGTGGGCGAACATTCGGTGATTCCGAATCCGTTGTGCAGCACCAGGCCAAATAGTTTTTCGGTCGCGGATTTGATTGCTGGATCAAGCGGAGCTCCCGAGGAAGAGATGATGCGCAGGGAGGGAAACTTGAGCGATTCAAGTTTTCTCATTTTCGCGTATTCGACCCATTGGCCGAACATCGCGGGCACGCCGAGCACGACCGTCAGGCGGTCTTTCTCGATCGCGGAACGCGCGGCGACGGGATCAAAACGCGGGGAGATGTACAGGGTTGCGCCGCTCAGCAACGTGCCCAGCAGGACCACGGAAAGGCCGACAGCGTGGGACATGGGCAGAATTCCATACAGGCGATCATCGGGAGTGAGCGAGCGGATTTTCGCGGACACAGCCGCGATGAACAGGACGTTCTGGTGCGTCAGCATGACGCCCTTGGGGACGCCGGTGGTGCCCGAGGTGTAGATGAGGGCGGCGACGCGACTGGCAGGGTCAGGGTCGATCGGTTCAGGTACCGCGGATTCGTTCAGCTCGCCGAGGCCGATGGGGCCTAAGCCTGCTGCATCGGCGATGACGGCATGGTGGCGCCTGGCATGTTCGCTGGCGTGAGGCGAAACGCTTGTCGTGTAAATCACACGACGGGCACCGGAGTGTTCGCGAACGGCATCGATCTCGCGCGCCGAGAGCTTGGCATTGACAAGCACTGGCCACGCGTCTATAGCGGCCACGGCCAGGAGAACCGCGGCAAATGCGCGGCAATTTTCGCACACCATCAGGACACGGTCGCCGGGCCTGACGCCCGAGGCGATGAGCCAGGATTGAGTCTCGGCGATAACTTCTGCGAGTTCGCGATAGGTCCACGTGCCGGAGACTTCGGCCAAGGCCAGGTGGTCGGGCGAATGCTCCGCCCACCGCGCTATAACGTTGCTGATGCGTGCAGGAAGGCTGCGCAGGATTTCGGATACGTCGTTTTCCCAATGTGGCGTCATGGGCGCGTTGACACGGTTTCCATTGAACAGCGAACAACCGGTGGTTGACGAGAAAAAAGTTCTGCTTTGGCGCGCCTAGCGCGTTGCGCTGCGGATAACCGCCTGAACATCGGAAACGCCTGTTCTTTTCGACATCAGAAATTGCAGCCAGTTGCGATAGATGCATAGAGCTGATTCACGCCAGGTGTTCTGCAACGTGTCGCCAATGGCCGTCTCTGGAAACACGTCCATGAGATCCTCCTGGCGATGAGTCTCGGCGTTTTTCCGGAATTCATCGAGAAGTTTCACCGCTTCCGGATCGAAGTAGCTCTGCGGCCTGGACGGGTAGGTTTCGCGTTCGCGGGTCAGGAATCTCCGGATGTCGCGGCGGTATTCCTTCAGGAGGGTCCTTGTGAAATATTCCGGATGTCCCTGGAAATGAACGAAGAGACTCTGCTTTTTCTGTTTGACGAAGAGATCGACGCCGCCCCGCGAAGACGCGGTGAGGAGAGAATAACCGCGCGACTCCAAGGCGTCTGCTCGAACTTCATTCCAACGGGAATGAGGGAAGCGGACTGTGGATGCCGTCCCGTTGATCAGCGGATGATCGCTGGATTTCTTGAAATCGAAGACACCGAATTGCTTGTCGGGAAGAGGGCAACGATCGATGGCATCGCTATGAAGGACGCTGGCATGCGCGGCGAGGCAGGACAAAACTGCCGACGCGGTGCTGCTTTCCGCCCAGTCGAAGACATCCGTCATGGTGCGCCAGTACGGTTCGTTGCGGAGATTGGGCTGGCGGGGTTCCGTGCCGGTGATGATTACACCGTCGAATCTGGAGCTCAGGAGATCGTCGATGCCGTAGTAATGACTGCTCAGGTGGAGTTGCGCGCGATCGGTGCGGATGATCTCGGGAAGCGAATACAGCTTGATGAGTACGGGGATATCGCCGGAAGCGGAGTCCAGGAGCTCAAAAAACTGGAGTTCGGTGTCTTCCAGCGCGGGATCCGGCATGTTGTTGACGAGAGCGATCTTGAGGCAATCCGCCGAGTTGCCGTGGTGTTCGCGGGCGCCTCGCGGAGACATGTTCTTCTTCTCCGCCCAGCGCGCGGGAACGCGCCCTTCATTGATCATCAGCGGCATAACGAGCCTCCCAAGCTGCGGGCGCAGAAATTCACGTTCATGAGCCGACGGCCGCCGCCAGTGCTTGCTCGAGGTCGGCAATGATGTCGTCGATGTGCTCGATGCCGACACTGAGGCGAATCATTTCCGGCGTCACGCCAACCTTGGCTTGCTCCTCCGGGGTCAGCTGGCGGTGAGTGGTGGACGCGGGGTGGCAGGACAGGGATTTGGCATCTCCCATATTGACCATGCGCTTGAACAAACGCAGAGCGTCGAAACACCTGCGGCTGGCTTCGAAGCCGCCCTTTACGCCAAAGGTGAGGAGCGAGACGCAATTGGTTCCCAAGTACTTGTGGGCCATGTGATACAGGGGGCTGTCCGAGAATCCTGCGTAGTTGACCCACTGGACGGCCGGATGGTCGCGCAGAAACTCGGCGACCTTTCTGGCGTTTTCGACGTGACGCTCGACGCGCAGCGCCATCGTTTCAATGCCTTGAAGCAGCAGGAAGGCGTTAAATGGCGACATGGCTGCACCGGTGTTTCGCTGGCAAACGGTGCGGCAACGGGCGACGTAAGCGGCGTCGCCGAAGTGGTCGGTGTAGACAAGATCGTGATAGCAGGGCTCAGGCTTGTTGAGCATGTAAAAGCGATCAGGATATTGGCTCCAGGGAAATTTCCCGCTGTCCACGATCATGCCGCCGAGTGTCGTGCCGTGGCCGCCCATGAATTTCGTCATGGAGTGGACGACTACATCGGCGCCGTACTCGAACGGGCGGAGAAGGACGGGGGTGGCGACGGTATTGTCGACGATCAGCGGCACGCCGTGCTTGCGTGCTACGCGCGCCAGCCCTTCGATGTCCGCGACGTTGCCGGCAGGATTGCCGACGCTTTCGCAGAAAACCGCGCGAGTGTTGTCGTCAATGAGTTTTTCAACAGCGTCGGGGTGGTCGCTTTCGGCGAACCGGCCGGCGATTCCACGCTTCGGAAAGATGTGTTGAAACAGTGTGTAGGTGGCGCCATAGAGCTGGGGAGTCGAAACGATGTTGTTGCCGGACTCTGCGATGTTCATGATCGAGTATTCGATCGCGGACATGCCGGAACTGACGCTAAGAGCCTCGACACCGCCTTCCAATGCAGCGACGCGCTTTTCCAGGACGGCGTTGGTGGGGTTGCCGATGCGGCTATAAATGTTTCCTTCAACCTGATTGTTGAACAGAGCAGCGCCGTGTTCGGCGCTGTCAAACTCAAAGGCCACCGTCTGATAGATAGGCACAGCGACGGCTTTGGTGGTGGGGTCGCCGTCATAGCCGGCGTGAATTGCGAGCGTCTCTCTCTTCATACGTCTATCGGCCTCAGCGACGCGAATCCGATCTTCAAGGAACGCACGTTGCCGTGTTGTCCGGTCCCCATGGCGGACAGCCTTGAGGGGTTGCTAAAGAGTTTGCGCCCCGCAGTCGGCGCCCCTCAGAATGGCGAACGTACGTCCCCTGGCTGTCACGTCCAGGTCGCCAAACCGTTCTTACTTGGTGGTAGCGACCACGCTGGGAGCGGGAACCGCCGCGGCATCCCGAACCAGCACTTTCCTTAGGCATTGCGTAAGGTGGCGAGCCGCAAAGTCGGCACCGAAGGCAAAGCGCATGAGCGGACCGAAACTATGGGCGGATGCGATTCCAACGAAATAGAGCCCCGGAATTGAAGACTCGTAGTTGGATTTGAGCACTGGAGTTCGATACAGGGCCTTGATATTCGAGCGGATGTCCTGGCTGAGGAAAGTCAGGCGCGACAGATCCACTTTGTAGCCGGTAGCCGTAATGACATGCTCGGTCACGATCTCGCGCTGGCTGCCGTCTATCGTGCGAACGAAGAGATGAACCTTGCCGTCGCGGATCTCCGCACGCTCCGGAGTGCATCCGAGTTGCACCGGCACTTTGCCTTCGACCCGGTCCCTGGTAAACCACGGGGCTGACGGGCCCAAATGGCGACGAACTATCTCGACACGGAGGTTCTTGGGAAGATAGCGGAACAGGGTCGGAAATTTACAGAACAAGGTGGAGCGCAATCCATCGCCGAGTCCCGACTGCGGATGACGAACTCGTTGCCACCAGGAGCGCGTCTTGTTGAAGTCCGGCTTGCTATGAAACTTCAACACGGGTTGGCGAACCACCAGTTGAGCCCTGGCGCCGGAGTCGTGCAGCTCGGCGACAAGGTCCACGGCCGAAGAACCGCCGCCAATGACAACCACATCGCGGCCACGGAATTTTCCAGGATCGGAGTGTCGAAAACTATGAGAGACGTATTCGACCGGCAGGTTGGCCAAGGCCGGAGGCATGTACTCGAAGTGCGTGATGCCGACCGCCATGACGACGCGGCGTGCGGTGAAGACTTCGCCGTCATCGAGGCGTAGCCGGAAGCCGTCGGTCGAGCGCTCGACGGATACGACCATTTTCTCTTCCAGCTCGGGCACCATGCGCTCCTTGAAGGTGAGGCCGTAGGAGGAGAACGTCTCGAGTCGTATTGGAATGGTCGTATCGGAGTATTCGATACCGCGTTCCGCGCAGAATTTGCCTAGGGTCAAGATGCCGTCCGGATCGGAAATATTCGAGGCAAACCCGTCTGATTTCAAGGACATACCTTTGGGCATATGGGAAAGCCAACTGTCCATGGGGCGTCCAAAGATACGAAAGGGGATACCGCTGCCGCGGAAATGGGCGGCGATGGAGAGGCCGTAGGGGCCCGCGCCGATGATGGCTATTTCTATCATGGTGGAGTGACTGCTCCTTATTTGAATGGTCTCGATGCAACTGAGCTTGCGGCATATTGCGCCGACAGAACCCGAAATTCGATGTGTCAGGCATTGGAGAAGCAATTGGAGTGCCGCTATCTTTCTATTAAAGCATTTAGAATTAGTGCATTGGAAGCAGAGCAGGGCAGCGGTGGGGAATTAGTTGTCCCTTTGGGACAACCATTTACCCACAGGGGAGAACCCGCCAGGCCAAGCGCTAGGGCAGAGCGCAGCACCCTGGGCCCTCGGTTGCGATATTGGAGTTACTGTTTGGCTTATGAAACCATGCCTGCAGGGCGTTCCACTGACGTATTCAAGGCCTTTCGGGCGATACTTGATCCTTAGAAAAAGGACCCATCGCGTGCAAAGCAGCAACCCCGCTGGCAAACCCGTATCCATGACCATCGTGACCTGCGTGGAGTCAGGGATTCTGGAGCCCCTCACGTTGCGGATGGTCGACAGCCTTCGCCGATTCGGCGGCCGTTTCGCCAACGTCGAGGTTGTGGCCGTCACACCGCGCATGACGCCGCCGCTGGCAACGGAGACGGTTCAGCGTATGTCGGGATTGGGCGTCCATCATCTCCGGGTGCGTCCCAAGAATTCGTACGCGTGGCACCACTACATGAACAAAGTGGAAGCGATTGCGGCGGTCGAAGCTCAAGCCACGAGCGAAGTGATTGCCTGGCTGGATAGTGACATTATTTTCTTGCGTGCACCGGACGGGCTGGAGTTGCCGCCGGGTGTGGATTTCATCGCCAGTGCGCCCGACGCGGGAGTCATTGGGTCCACAGGAGAGGCCGATCCCAACGATGCCTTCTGGCAGCGGGCGGCCGCCCTGGTGGGAAAAAATGCTGCGGATTTGCCGTGGCTGGAAACAAGCGATGGCCGGCGGGTTCGATTTTACTGGAATTCGGGCGTTTTCGCGTATCGCCGCTCGACGGGGTTTGGGAAGGAATATCTGAACGACTGTAAGGTTTTTCTCGATCGGAGGGTGGCGAGAACACACTCGCAGGTCCATTTCATGGACCAAGTCATGTTGGGTCTGACCGTGGTTCGACTTGGAATGAACTGGGGAGCGCTAACGGACTCGAGTAATTTTCCGGTGTGCAGTTTTCTACCCCGCAACTATGACCCAAGCAAGGTTGAAGATGTAAGCGTTCTGCACTACCACGACTCGATGAATCCCGATCTATGGCCCAAGCTGCTCGACACCATCGGTCCAAGTCATCCAAAGATTCGCGCGTGGCTCGAACCACAGGGCCCCGTCGTGATTCCCGGGTCGACTCCCGCATGGCTTGGGCGCGAAGCGCTCCGACTGACTCGAGGCGTGTACCGGAGGATGTACTACTCGAAATCGGGCTTCAACAGGGCGACGCTGGTGGAAACCAAAAAAACGCGACCAGCGTGAAGGAGCGCAAATACCTTCCCGACCATTCGCTGGTGAATACATCCCGATACTCCCCGCTTACGCCTTGATGCCGAGCTTTCTTGAGACGTAAGCGACCACGCTGTTCACGGAATCGAGATTCTCCGGTACGACCTCGTCATCTTCAACGGTGATTCCAAAATGATTCTGGAGGTAGGCGACGAGTTCGAGTGCGCCGGTGGAATCGATGACGTTGCCTTGGAGCGGTTCGCCGTCACGGAGGGACTCGGCGTGGCCGGACAGGAAATTTTCGATGAGGAAACTGCGAATGTCACGGTCGATGTCTGTGGTGTTCATTTCTGCGAGGGATCCTTTGTTATCGGTTTGGGACTGCGAAGCCAAAGTCGCGTGGAAACGAACACCCATCCGCGACATGCCGTCGTGCACTCTTATAGAAAGCGATTAAAAGTATAGCAACAACGTAGAGCTAGCTCGGAGAATTTTGCCCGGCCAGGAATCCGCCGTCCAGAACCAGGGACTGACCAGTCATGAACGAGGCGCGATCCGAGCACAGCCATAATACCGCTTCGGCGATTTCCGACGGTCTGCCAAGACGGCCGACGGGATGACAACTAAGGACGTACTTATGGACCGCCGGAAGGCGAAGCGTTCTATCCGTCATCGGGGTTTCCGTAAACGCCGGGCATACCGCGTTGATGCGAATCCCGCTTTTCGCGTTTTCCAACGCGGCGGTCTTGGTCAGCCCGAGCACTCCATGTTTGCTCGCGCTATATGCTGCGGCCCCCGCAGAACCAACCAGGCCGGCAATCGACGCCATGTTTACAATGGCTCCGCCACCTCCTTGCTTGAGCATCTGACGGATTTCGTATTTCAGGCAGAGCCAGGCCCCCTTGAGGTTGATGTTAATGGTGCCATCGAAGTCGTCCTCGGACTGTCGGACAATGGCTCCCCAGACACCCTCGACCCCGGCATTATTGAATGCAACGTCCAAGCGGCCGAATCCCTCCACCGCTTTCTGGACGAGCGTTTCAACGTCTGAGGCTTTCGATACATCGGCTTTTACGAATAGGCCCTCACCGCCAGCGGCCCGGACGAGTCCGATGGTTTCTTGGCCTTCCGGTTCGCGCCGGCCCGCGACCACTACTTTCGCCCCCGCTTTGGCGAACAGTACGGCGGTATCACGACCGATCCCCGACGTGCCACCAGTCACGAGCGCGATTTTGCCTTCTAGATCGGCGGTCATAATTTCCTCGCAAACCAATCTTCTCGAGATGGAACTGCCAATCCGGTATGATCGACAAGCGTTGGGCGCATTCAACCATGCATAACGACAAACTTGCGGGCACGTGGAAGCTGGTTTCCGTGTCGGCTACAACACCGCAGGGGGAGCGAAATGAGACTCCCTATGGCGCCAACCCTACCGGTCTGCTCACCTATACCACGGATGGGAGAGTGACGGCTCTGATCAGCTACGACGGACGAAAGTTTCTTTCTGCCGGGGGTGGGACGCCGGAAGAACAGGTGGAGGCCTTTACGACGTTTTTTGGGTATGCCGGACGGTACACGTTCGACGGTGACAAGGTAACGCACAGGGTCGAAATTTCTTCGATCCAGAACTATGTTGACAAGGACCTGGTCCGCAGCGTGAAATTCGAGCGGGATCGAATTAGATTGGTCACGCCACCCACGCTGGCGAACGGAAAAATGCAAACCTTCGAATTGATTTGGGAACGTCTACCAGGCAACTCCCAATAACGCGTTCTCGCCAAAGGCTGCAAGCCGCAACGTTCACATAATTACCGGAAGACTTTTCAAGCCCCTGAATCCGAATGTGGAAGCCCACTCGGGTCGTGGGCCAGTGAGCTTCATCTCCGGAAAACGCCGCACCAGATTCAAAATCGCAATCTGTCCCTCCAACCGCGCGAGTTGGCTTCCAATGCAAAAATGGGGCCCGGCGCTGAAGGCGAGGTGCTGGTTGTTCAGCCTCTTCAGGTTTAACAGATCGGGTTCCTTGAATTGCTTCGGATCCCGGTTCGCCGCACCAAGCATGCACAGGATCGACCATCCTCTTGGTATACGCTGGCCGCAAACTTCGATGTCCTCCTTAAGAACGCGGGCCGTGAATTGTACGGGGCTCTCATAACGCAGAATCTCCTCAACCGCTGCGCGAATCCCCTCCGGTTTTTCCCGCAACTCCGCGGTTTCTTGCGGGTGCCGCAGGAGCGTGTACATTCCGTTGCCGATCAGATTTCGAGTCGTCTCGTGCCCGGCGAAGAGCAGCGCGATACACTGTGCGTATAGCTCTTCTTCGGTCAGCACCTCACCTTCTTCCTCGATATCGATGAGCAGGCTGATGAGGTCGTTTCCTTTGCTGCGTCTGCGTTCCGCCACGGTCTTTCGGAAAAAGTCGGTTAGCTCAAGCAGAGCGTCTTGCGCGGCGCGTGCCTGATCCACCGTGCGATTTGGGTTGCCTCGAAACACGGCGATGGCCCGCGACCAGTTGACGAAGGTGTCGTGCAATTCCTGCGGTATTCCGAGCATTTCCGAAATGATGCGCACCGGCATGGGGTTTGCGAACTCGCGCATGAGTTCGACTTCCGAGCCATGCCGTAGTGGCGTTAGCATCCGATCGACGATGGCTTCGACTTGCGGACGCAAGCCTTCAATCGCAGCCGGCGAAAAGCCCTTGTTAAGCAGTTTGCGCAGCCTGGTGTGCTCCGGCGGGTCCATGAAAATCAGCCACAAGCCGAGCATACGAGCGAGCTCGCTGAACTCGGACTGGCGGCTAAACGGCAGGGGCAACAACATCTGCTGAGCGCGTTTGGCGGAAAGCCTGGGATCTTTAGCAATCGAGGAGCACTCGGCGTGGCTGAAAATGGACCATACTGCCCATTTGCCAACATCCACGTAATGCAACGGACCTTCTTCGTGCATGCGGGCGTATGTGGGATACGGGTCTTGCAGAATTTCGTCGCTGAAAACGACTTTTTTGCCCGGGGCGATAACCTTGGACAACCTTCACCTCTTTGCGAAATCAAGATTCAGGCCAGTAAACTCCGGTTACTCCTTGAAACCGAGTTTAACATAGCGCTTCGCCCCAACAGATCAGGGGATCTGTCCAGGTAAGCCGACCCGAGCGACCATTACCGATACATGCGAGCTCCCCATCTACGGTTGCACTAACTCGTTGGTTCTACCCAATAAAGGCATGAGGCTCGTATCTCCATCAAAAGGAGAGGCATACCAAAGCGACGGCTCCGCCAAGATTTTGTGCAAGGAAGGATCCGCGGCTTTGTAATAGAAAGGGCAGGAAGGGTATTTCCGCAGGTAAGGATCGGACCAGGAGCAGACGGCGCGGATGGCGGGCGGAAAGCCCAAAATCTCGAGAATGTGACTCCCCATATGTTTTCCGTGCTGATAGGCCGCCGCGCACAGGGCGTTGAGCGTGGCGGGATCGTCGTCTTTGGCAATCAGATCCGCAATCATAGAACGCCGAACACCAACCGTCTGCACCGGGTCGCTGCGAACCACGACGTATCCGAGCAGTTCTTGGCCTGAATTGCAGCAAAAGACGGCTGTGCTGCCCTTGTCGTCCGGAGTCTGGCAGTGCCACCGGAGTGTGCCGGGTGACCGGTCGGCAAGCAAGCGCGGAGCTTCGTGGAGTTTTGACTCCCAAAGTGTCTGGAAATCGTCGCCGATTTCGGCAACGGTGATTTGCCTGACGGCGAGAGAGGACTCGCGGCGTCTCGGCCACCGTCGGCGGAGCGCCTTGTCGGTTCCCACGGCAAGCGTAGCGAAAGCGCCAGCCAGACGCGAGACGCCTGGCCCGAGCTGCAGTTTCGCTATCACCTCTTGAGCGAAAGGTTGAGATCGCAAGACCCAGAACAGCACTTCGTAGTCCAGCTGGGGAAGAGGGCTGGACCTAAATGCCTTGGCGATCTTCCCGACAGCCTCGATGGCTGTTGTCGTGAGGTACAGATCGACGAATGGCTGGCGATAGAAAGCGGCGTTCAGCGTAAAGCTGAGCATCCGGTGCGCAGGTTCGACGACGAGCCCGTGACCGGTGACGGCGAGTAGCTTCTTGCCGCCGAAATGATAAACGGACGCGATATTTCCCAGGTAGCCAACCACTCTGCCATCGGCTTCCAAAACCCAGCCGATCGGGAGCGCTTGAGGGCAGTGCTGCAATGCGGGATTATCCCGCCACAGTCGTTTCCAGTTTCCCAAGGAATCCGGGATCAGTCCCCAGCGCTGCTTGAGCGCGTGGACAGCCTCGAAATCCGAGAAAATCGCCTCGCGAAGTTTGGCTGGGCCGACGGCAACCGCCGAATCCGCATGCGGATCGTCGGATAAAGCCGAGGGTTTTGGTCGACGGCTCCGGATCCTGTTCAGGATCGCAGTGATTACTTTCCTTTCTACAGAAGCCAACGGATCGGCCGCCTTTTCTTTCCCAGATGAGAATTGCGCCAATCGCCCAGTTCGTTTGATTTCCGTCGGGCGGGCTAAGATCAGAAAACAGACCGCAAACGATCGGCGAAAACCCGATGCGCCCGCGAATTAACTACCTGCCGCCATCTCGGCCAAACGCTATTTGGACTCGATAAGCACATCGCTGACCTTGCGTGCATCGTTTTTGCTGCGCGGATCGGAGACCGATTGCAGAACAGAGCGTGGATCTTCGAGCCGTGGAAGGGGTTTCATCCCTTTCCCCAGCAGGGAAAAGCAAGCGTGCTTGAAGCGGCGATAAAGGAGATCGTCATTCAACCGGGTGATTCGAATGCAGGGCGTCTTGATAGGAAGGAATTTGTTCCATTTTTTCCTCACGTGCCAATAGCATTCGTAGAATTCAGGAGCAAGAGGTCCATAGCTTGTATTGTGAACGGTAAACGCAGAGATCGCGTAACAGACCTTTTTCCTCTCCCGGGCGGCCATGCAAATATCAGTGCCGTAAAAATGAAAATGGGGAATCTTCTCGTCAAAGCGCAAACCCGAGGATTTGCGAAGGATCAAAATGAATTCATCCAGAGTGTCGACCGGCACCGGCTGTTCAAAGGGAGTGCCAATAACCCCTATGCCTTCCGAATATAGATATCCAGCCCATTTTCGTGGATGCTTGGCGCCGGCGCAGCCGATCACGCCCCACTCCGGGTCCGATTTTTCCAGGATCTTCAAGGATCGATCCAAGTCGGCGATCCATTCTTCAGGAAAATACACATCCTGGTGTGCGAAGACAATGAGATCCGTCTTCGCCTTTTCCAATGCATCGTTGTAGGCGCTTGCCGCCGACGAAAAACCTTCTTGGATGATGAGGCGGTCAGACGGCAGTTTCCTCAAACACGGGGACACCGCGAAGTTTCGTGCAAATATGGACGGATTGCCGCTTCTGGAAACGACAAAGGTCACGTCCGGCGAGTTAAAAGACATTGCGCGTTCTCCCATTGCGGGAATCGTTCAGATGCAGAGATTTTCTCAATCGGTCACGAGCCTAGCCTCGCTCTTGCGGTCCCGCGGAGCCCTCGAATTCGGTTTCCCCAGCCGACGTGGTTTCCGGGGATGAGCCGTTTACTGCCAAACTATTTTGCTTTGTCCGGGAAGCCCAACTCTTCAACAAGAGTCCCGTCCTGTGTCTCAATCGGTATATTGGCGGCATCCAGTGATACGCACCAAGCAGCTTCAGTCGAAATTCTAAATTCCAATCTGTCGGCGACACCGAACATGATCCGGTCACGAACTCGTCTGGTTCGGAAAAAGCGAGTTGCGGCTTGATGGTAAAGACGCGTCGATACCCCGCCTGCTTGGCCAGATTCGCCAGCGATTCGTTGCAGCGTCCATAGGGAAAAGCAAAAAGCGGGACAGGCCGTCCAAGGACCGCTTCCAAGTCCATTTTTGAACGCTCCAGCTCTTCCAGGGCATCTTTCTCCGTCAAGACCGACAAGTCTGCATGAGTGATGGTATGCGACCCAACGGAAACCAAGTCGCGGTCAAAAGACTTCAGGCGCTCGGCATCCACAACGATCTCTCCGTAGTCGGGGTGCTCTTTGTCGGTAATCCAGCCCTGACGTCGTCCCAGGTATCCGGAGGGTGCGAACAAAGTCGAAGGGATTTTGTGCCGCGCCAGTTCAGGCAAGGCGTTATCGCATACGCTCACAAATGCGTCGTGAAAGACCACGGCAACGTGGTGAACCCCGCTTTCCAGTGGCTGTCTGTTGTCAGACCTGACCGGCCTTGCGCAACGCATCAGCACGTTCATTTGGTTCGCAAATCTGTCCCGGTATCGCGAGGGCACTGCATGATAGTAGAGAACCACACAGGTTCCGGGCCGCTTGGTTCCGGCCAACTCTCGCAACCGGCACCACAACCCGTTTCCGAAATAGAAAATAAGGCTGAAAGCGAGTTTGATGACTCGCGTACCGGTGCTTCCCGTCTTGCGATGGAGTTCGTTCATAAGATTAAGCTGCGCTCCAGGTCATGGTCCGCGAGCAGGCCGTCTACGTCAGCTTTTTCACACCAGTTTTCAGTTCCGGGCATAGCAACACTGAGAGCTTAGCGCACGACTACGTATTCCGCTGGTAATTCCCAGCAAGTCCGAATGCGAAGTATGAATGAGTCACTTCAAAATTTCAGCATCTTTTGTTTTTGTTCTTTTCTCAGGAAAGCGACGAATTCCTCGGAAACCGGCCTCTGGTCTCCCCGAATATACGACCAGAAGAATCCCATCAGTCGCGCACTACTGCCGATGATGAACGGCTTCTCAGGCATGCGCTGAAGGCACTTGAGGACCTCAAACAGCGCATGGCTGCCGAAAGAATAATCCATTCTTCCCTGGCGGAACTTATGTCGAACCAGATTGTCGGCTTCTCCGGTGTGTCTGTGATGCAGTATCTTGAGCTCTGGAAATGCTGCCACCGTCCATCCTTTGATCTGCGCGGACACCTGCGCATGCCAGTCTTCTCCGCCATATTCGAGGACGGCGTAACCGCCAATCGCCTCGAAACATTCGCGCCGGACCAGTTGCGCGGCGTGCGCCACCGAGTATACCCGGTTGGCCCTCCTGCTACGGAATTCTCCGTCGGACTCTTCGCAAACAAACCCGCCTACGATACCCAGTGATGAACTGCTCTCAAGGCGGGCGATGAGATCCTCGAAATAAGTGGGCTGCACCGAAACATCAGCGTCAAGATTCCCGATGAAATCGAATTTCAAGTCTTGAAGTAACTCACAGCCGGCGCGCAGCGCCAAAACCTTGCGTCCAAAACTTCGCCCCGGCGCCCTCTTCATTCTCAAGAAACGGATAAAAGTGTGCTTCTCTGCGTACGCGTTGATGATTTCGTCGGTTCGGTCGACCGAGCCGTCACTAACGATCACCCAGCGCTTGGGCCGCAGGGTCTGCGAGACCACGGATTCAATCGTTCGTGCGATGTTCTCTTCTTCGTTGTATGCAGCGGTCATCAGGCAGTATCCGGCAGTTTGCCCGATGCGCTGCTGTTTGACTGCGACGTCGCTCACTTTGTGAGGCTCTTCAGTTATGCGGCTCATACACGGAATCCGCGACCACGGAAATTCAGGCGAGATATTCGCGAAGGCCGTCCTGCCAAGGCCTGAAGATATTCAAACCGCGACTCTTCAATCCCCGGTTTTCGAGCACCGAATACACTGGGCGGGGCACCTTGGCGGGAAATTCGTTTGGACCAGCGACCTCGAGCGCAACTTGCGTGTTGGTAAGGCGAAAAATCTCTCCTGCGAATGCATGCCAAGAGCAAGAGCCTTCCGCCGTGGCGTGATAGAGGCCATAGGCGTCGCAACGGCTGAGCGCGACGATCTGCTGCGCGATCTCCGTCGTTCTGGTGGGTGTTACGAACTCGCTGTCTACCACGCGCACCTTGCCGCGCTCTCGGGCGAGCTTCAACATCAGCTCGACGAAATTCAGACCACCCTTCGCCCGGCAAGGGCTCTTGCCATAGATCGCGGAGGTGCGAAGCACGAAGTGCTTGTCCCACATGCCGCGGACAAAGTGCTCGCCAGACAGTTTGGTGTTGCCATAAACGTTCAATGGCCGGGCAAGATCGCTTTCTTCATAGGGACTTTGTTTGGCGCCGTCGAAGACGTAGTCGGTGCTTAGATGGACCAGCGTCGCGTCGATTTCGCGCGAAACCAAAGCCAGGTTTCTCGCGCCCAGTCCGTTTACCGCGAAAGCTTTCTGCGGCTCGCGCTCGCAGTTCTCGACGTGATGCATCGCCGCGGTATTGACAACCACGCCGGGATGCAACTCCTTCAGACGATTGGACACCGAGTCGATATTGGAGAGCTCGATGTCCGCATGGGTGAGGGAACGTACCTCATCCCCATGGCGAACAAAGGCGTTCACGACATCGACGCCGAGCTGGCCGTCGGCGCCGATTACGGCGATCTTCATCGGTCGAGCGCACCAGTCAGGGAGTGGACCTCGATGGCGGCTTCGAGTTTCTTCAGCGACTGGATATTGGAATACAGCGGATTGTCCCAGTCCTTGAACTTGTCCATGTTGTCGACCAGGCTTCCTACGATCGACTTCACGTCACCGGTCGCGTGGAAGCTCAAAACATTGCTCGCTTTTGCCGTGCTGACCTTGTAGTTGCGGAAATCCTGAATGTGTTTGATGTGAAGATTAACTTTGATCGCCAGGCGCTCTTCAACTGCGGTTCTCACCAGGTCCGCGACTTCGCCCACCGTGTAATTGCCGGATGCGACGTTAAATATTCCCGACAACTTGTAGTTTGCCTCGATCGCGCGCGTGTAAGCCGTGGCCGCATCTTCGATGCTCAGGATGGGCCTCCAAATCGAGGGGTTGTTCACGGTAATCGAGTGTTCGCGCACCGCGTTTTTGAACATAGTGTTGATAATCAGATCGAAGCGCATTCGGGGGCTGTAACCGGAAATCGTGCCCTTGCGCAGCGCGATGACGGAGAAATTTTCGTCGGCGAGCTGCATAGCGGCTTGTTCGCCTTGGAGCTTGGAGATGCCATAAGGATAGTTCGAGCTGACCGGGCGAGTCTCGTCGAACAGCTCATCTTCCGTGTATCCGTAGACCGAGCAGGACGAGGCATAGATGTATCTCTTGATCTTGGCCTTCTTCGCTGTGTACGCGAGGTACGCAGGAGCCGCGGCATTGAATATGAAGTTCTTGCTCGGCGAAAACTCCGCCATCGGGTCATTGGACAGCCCCGCGAGAAAGATCACTTGATCGTAAGGCTCGAGATCCTCGACAGACAGGTGGAAGATGTCCTTTCGCAGGATGCCGACTTGTGGCGGCAGGTTGTTGCCAAACCAAAACAGGTCGACCACGTCCACTTTGTAGCCACGGTCGAGCAATCTCGGAATTAGGACGTTGCCTACGTAGCCTGCGCCCCCGGCAATAAGAATCTTCATCGTTTTGCTCCATGTTTGGATTAGCGATCCCAATCAATAGCTAAAATTCGCAGCATCAGGTGAAGCCAGCCATTGCGCCAGGGTCTGCGCCTTCTTGTCTTTTTCTGACAGCTGAACTTCCCCGACCGGCAATGGCCATTCAATTCCGATCGCCGGGTCGTTCCAGAGGATCCCGGATTCGCCTTTGTTGTTGTACAGGCCGGTGCACTTGTACTGAATTTCGGCAAATTCGGAGAGAACGCAAAAGCCCCTCGCGAATCCCGCGGGAGCCCAAACTTGACGCCGGTTTTCGGCCGAAGCTTCGATGCCGACCCATTTCCCGAGCGTTGGCGAACCCTTGCGGATATCCACCGCCACCAGGAAAGCACTTCCCAGCGTAACCCGCATTAATTTGCCCATGGGGGGTTCCCATTGGAAGTGTAGCCCGCGTACGACTCCGCGCGCCGAGCGGGAATGATTGTCTTGCACAAAATGATACGGCAAGTCCAGAGTTTTGAATTGGTCCTGCCGGAATGTCTCCATGAAAAACCCGCGACTGTCTTGAAAAACGTCGGGAACCAGAACTGCAACGTCTCGGAAGGATCGGGACTCAACCTTAATTTCCATGACCGGCTTGGGGACCTTTCTCGCGATTTATGTTCATTCACTTTTGGAAGATTCGCCAGGACGGAACGTGAGCCCGGCCCTGATTGCTTCGGCTGTGCCTACCGTTCGAGCACGCGGTCAACCGGCTTGATATCCAGTTCCGGCTCCTCGCCATGTTCCACAAGCCTCACCAAGTCGATGCGGCGGTGCCAGTTGAATAGCGCGCGTAGCAGTTCCAGTTTCTTCTTGCCCGCTTCGGTCGGCCGGATCAACTGACGCAATCCATAGGCGGCTCGGCGCAGCAGAGCGGACACCACGAAAGCCCGGCGACAGTTGCGGATCCCATTGATTCCATAGCACTTATAATAGTACAGATAACGCGTCACCGCGGCATCGAGAGCAAACGAGATCGGTGTGAACCGATTGATGGTGGATTGCCCACCTAAGTGTGTGATCGTGCAGCTGGGGGTGTAGAGAACCGGATAGCCGGCTTCCCAGACGCGACGGCAGAGATCGGTGTCCTCGTAATAGTAGAAAAATTGCTCGTCAAACCCGCGCAATCGTTTGAGCAGTTCCGCCGGCATGAGAATGAAGCAACCTGCCAGCCACCCCACGGCGCGTTCGGTGTCGCCTTTCCATCCTTCATATTCTCCGGGATGAAACCAGTCGGACAGCCTTGCAAGCGGGCGAAGGCCCAGAGCCAGGCACCATTCCGAACGAACGCTCGGCAAAGGCCGGATGCAAGCCTGATAGCTGCCGTCGCCATTCAACACGCGGCATCCGAACGCGCCTCCCTCCGGATGCTTCTCGGCGTAGGCAATCATGTGATCCAAAGTGCCGTCGTGGATGATCGTATCCGGGTTCAGGATCAGGATGTATTCCCCGCGGCTGGCCTGAATCCCAACGTTGTTTCCTTTGGCGAAGCGGAGGTTGATGCCGTTTTCGATCACTCGAACGGCAGGATATTGCTTCCGTATGAATTCGATAGAACCGTCTGTCGATCCGTTGTCGGAGACAATGATCTCGAATTCCGTAGAATGCGTTCCTGCATAGATGGACGCAATACAATCGGTGATGACCTTGAGGTCGTTCCAGCACAGGATGATGATCGAGAGCTTCATAATGGGTTTCTTTGACGAGAATCACACATGGTTGCCAGTGGGTCCAGTCTGTCTGGAACTGGCGTGTACAAATAGGTTAACTGAAAAGCGTTGGAGACTTTCGGCCGCGCACCATGTGTATTTCCATTTCAGAGTCCAGGAACCAGCTCCTTACTTCACTCCAGGCGTTGGTTGCGGATCGCGCCGGATGCCAGCGACGGATGGAGGACCAAATCGGGCGCAGTCGCAGCCGCTTCGCGCTCTTGTTCAGCGACCCTCGCGGGCAGAGTGACCGCCGCGATCATCGCCAATACGGCGTACCAGCCGACGATCGTCTGATCGAAATAGGAAATCCCGAAGAACGCCACCAAATTCGCGAACAAACAAGCTCCCAACGCCCAAATGAACAGTTCTTCATTCTTGTCGGCTTCGGCTGCCCTCCGCGCCCTGCCGATATATTTGAAGCCAACGACAATGATGGCCAGCAAAGCGATCAACGGAATTAGGCCGGTGGTGTCGGCAGCGGCCACATACTGGTTGGAGAGGTCCCACATATCCCAACCCCAGGATCCAAAATCCTTGGTTCCTACCAGGAACCAGTCCCAGAAATGGCGGATGCACTGGTCCACGAGCATGTACCGGTGATAGGAAGACGAACTCCCCGTTATGTCGATATCCGAGATGATGTGCCACACCGGCGACTTCATCGTCATCTGCAACGCGGCGAGTGTGCCGATGATTCCCCATCGAACAAGGCGCATCCTGCGCCGCATGAGCCAGAATCCCAGGCCGACCAAGCCCCCTAGACCGCCCAACAAGGCCGTACTCGAACTGGCCGTGATCGCCATCAGGACAGAACCGATAGCTCCGCAAACGGCGAACTTGCCATCTCCCTTGTTTCTCCACCACAAACCGACGAACAGCGGCAGCGAGAATCCCCCAAAGGTTCCGGCCAGGATGGGATGGGCGAAGCTGCCGGTAGCCCGTATCGAGCCGTCCCGCATATTCACTTCTTCAGCGAGGTTGGCGTGTACGCCTCCGATGGCCATGTACAGGAAATTCTTGCCGGTCAATTGTTCGCCTACCATAATGGCCGCGATGGCCACCGTCACGATCGCCCAAACGCGCAACGTTCGCCGCACATCCTGTTCGTCTCGAATCAGAAACCGCAGGACGAAATACACGCCGAGCGTGGTGTACATATTTCCAAGCTGGAATACCAGCGCGCCTGCCTCACGCCACAGCAACACTCCATCTACGGCGGTGAATGCCGACAAGACCAACATCGCCTTATCGATCGCGTTCATTCCTCCGCTGAAGACCGGATCCGTCCCCGAGACCTTTGCCCAAAAAATTCGTGCGAACCCAAAAATCAGAAGAACGCGAAGCATGGGGAAATGGAGCGGCCCGATCAGCAGGATCTGATCGATCGGGATTAGAATCGCGCCTGCGAAGAACGGAATGATGGCCTTTTCCCGGGGTAAGACCAACATCAAGATACCCGCGAGCACGATCGCGGCCAGGGCAACGGGACTAAAGACGCTCCCGGTAACTCCTCCGCCGAACGCCATTTGTTTGAGCGTTTCTGGATCCACGACTCATTCCTTTTTCATACGCCAGTATTTCAGGCGTGCGCCGCAAGGGGTTGCATCGCCAAGGTACATGCCGGTGTCTGCCGCGCGACTTGGCCCTCGACCGATGGCCCGATTATACCGGCGAAACCTTCATTTCCGGGTACCAGGGTGTCCGTCGGTAGACCCCCAGTCGATAGCGTTCAAACTGCTTGAGTCCCCACCCTAGAACAGGGGCCACGAAACTCGTGCCGCTTCCAATCCGAATGGCCCGAAGGTGGCGCCGGGTTCGTCGCAGTTCCCGCCCCACAACAGGCCGCAACCAGGCCAGCCGGCTGTCTCCCTCGGTAAGGCGCAGAATGCGCTCCAAGATTCGCGCGCCGCTTTCACCGACGATTTTGGGAGTCGCTTCATGTCCCAACGTACGCGCAAGTTTGTCTTGCCGTGTCGCCAGGGGTTCCCGGATGAAAGTCCAGGGTCCTTCCAGGGACAGCCGGAGTCCGAGATCCATATCTTCCAGCAGACGCAGCGACTCGTCAAAGCCACCAATCCTCAACAGCACATCCCGGCGAATGGCAGCCGCCTGGTTAAAAAGAATGAAGCGGGTCGCGAGGACTTCGGCCGGGTTCAACCAAATGCCTTCTTCAATCGGTGGGTAGATGGGCGCGTTTTCAAACGACCGCACCGAGATACCAGGAAGCTGAACGACGCTGTTACATATACAGCAGACGACGGATTCACCTGCTCTTTGCAGCAGCGAAACCTGTCGCTCGATTTTAGACGGATGCCAGGAATCGTCGGAGTCCTGGAACGCGACGATTTCGCCCTTCGCGAGGCGAATACCGTGATTCCGAGCCGCCGCCGGTCCGGCGTTTTCCTGAACGGCCCAGCGGATCCGGTCGCCATATGATTTCAGTACCTCGACCGTGTCATCGGTAGAGCCGTCGTCGATAACGATCAACTCGATGTTGGGGTAAGTCTGCTCGAAGACATTGTCAATGGTTTCGCCAATGATCCCGGCGCGATTGTACGCTGGGATCACTACGCTTACGAGCGGCTGCGCATTTTGTCGGCCAGCGCTCATCGCAGCATCCCGCACACAATCATGGCCATGGCGGTAATCGTTGCGAACCCTGCAAAACCTGCCAGCTCCGTGCGCAATGCGGGCGCGCAATGACGGCGCAGCCCAATCAGCATTGGAATATAGTTTGCCAACGGAGCGAGAGTCAGGACCCAGAGCGCCCCATGAAACCCGAACCGGCTGAATGCGATGGAAAGTCCGACGGCAAGAAAGATCAGTTTTGATATGTTCGCAATCGCGGCATATCTCGATGTTCCCAAAGCGAATAGCATCGAGGCCGTGACCGACATGAACAGCTCGAGAGCCCCGCGCACACCGAGCAATTGCAGCATCCAGCCGGCCTGCGCGTATTTTGGTCCCAGGAGCAAGTGCACTACCCAATTGCTGCCCACGATGAATCCTACCGACATGCAAACACTGATAATAAGGACCAAATGCCTGGTTTTCATGAAGTGCCTGACCGCGCTTTCGCGATCCTCCCGAATCGAATCCGACATCATCGGAAAAAACACCTGCCCCACCACTTGCGCAAACCCGCGGGACGCGGCCGAAGAGATCGATAGCGCCAGGGCAAAACAACCTAATTCTATTAGATTCACGAATTTTCCGACGACCAGCCGCTCGGCTTCTCCGGCAAGAAAATACGTGGAAGTCGAAACGAAGATGCCGGCGCCGAACGCCAGGATGTCTCTTGCGGCCTTTGGATCCCACTCCAGCGAGACGCGATTCTCGGCAACGACGTGGCTGGCGATCGTTAAAGCCACCGTGGCCCCCACGCGACCCGCCACCAAAGCCCACGCGGTTGGGGAGATGAGCGCCCAAATCACGGACACAAGGAGCCCAAAGACATCACTCCCGGTGTTCAGAATCGTCAGTTCCTTAAGCCGCACGCGGC
>Ga0181522_10000087_pt1 | contig 73469 bp, 66 predicted proteins | sample PEATcosm2014_Bin_27_FD_121103 | JGI IMG/M metagenome (GOLD analysis project Ga0181522, IMG submission 121103) | Peatland microbial communities from MTU Mesocosm Facility, Houghton, MI, USA - PEATcosm2014_Bin05_10_metaG | ecosystem: Environmental > Terrestrial > Soil > Wetlands > Peat | place...
CGACGCCCAAAGCGCCCATCGCCGCGCTTGCGCGCGTCGCCGCCGACCTCCGTGGCCTGCCCCGCGAAGATTTCAAAGCATCACTACGAGCAAAGCTCGAAGGGAGATCACCCATGGCCAGCAAGGCTGTAGCCACACCTCAGGCAAGACAGACCGCCACAGCGTACTTGATCGTGAAGGACGCCGCCCGCGCGCTCGAATTCTACAAGCGGGCGTTTGGCGCGGTGGAAACCATGCGCATGAACGGCCCTGGTGACCGTATCGGCCACGCGGAAATTCGCATCGGCAACTCCACTATCATGCTGGCCGATGAATTCCCGGATTACGGCGCAGTCAGCGCGACGACGCTTGGCGGGTCGCCGGTGAAGATTCACCTTCAGGTGGATGATGTGGACGCGTTCGCGGCTCGCGCCGTCGCCGCCGGCGCGAAGGTGCTTCATCCGGTGCAGGATCAATTCTACGGCGAGCGCTCCGGACAATTCACCGATCCGTTCGGCTACACCTGGATGATTTCCACGCAAATCGAACAGCTCACGGCCGAAGAAATCGAGCGCCGCTTCGCGGCTTTGCACCAGCCGTCGCCCGCGCCGTCTGCCACCGTACCAAACGAAGAACCGAAGTGGACTTTGCCGGTGCCCTACATCCGCAAAGGATTCCGCACGCTCACGCCGTATCTGCTGGTGCCGGGCGCGGCGAATCTCATCAACTTCTACAAACAGGCGTTCGGCGCTGAGGAAATCTTCCGCGTCGCGCGTCCCGGCTCGGACCTGATCATGCACGCCGAAGTTCGGCTTGTCGGCTCGATGATCGAGCTCGCGGACGCGACCGCCGAATTCAAGCCCCGCGCCTCGACGAATATTTTGTACGTGCCGGACGTGGATGCCGCGTTCCAGCGCGCCTTGGACGCCGGCGCCACATCGCTTTCCGCGCCGATGGATCAGTCCTACGGCGATCGCCAGGGCACCGTGAAAGACCCCGGCGGCAATTCCTGGCACATCACCACGCACGGCAGCGGGCAGCACATCGTCGCAAACACGCCTTCCATCGTTCCGATGTTTCAGGTTCGCGATGCGGGAAAATATGTGGAATTCCTGGAGCAAGCCTTCGGCGCTCACGAGATATTTGCGGCCAAGGATCCACAAGGCATCGCTCGGCATGTGCGACTGCGCATAGGCGATTCCATTCTAGCGGGCGGTGAATCGCGCGGAGAATCGGAGTCCGCTCCATTCCTGCTGCACATGTACGTACCGAATACGGACGACGTGTACGCGGCAGCTGTCCGCGCCGGCGCGACCACGATTCGCGGCCTGGAGGACGCGCCCTATGGCGACCGCACGGCCACGGTGCAGGATCCCTTCGGCAATCTGTGGTCACTCGCCACGCACATCAAAGACGTGCAGTTTTAGCCGCGATTCATAACGCCAGCGCAGCCTTCACTGGCGAACATGCATGCCATGTGCATACCGAGAGAACGCGAGGCAAGCCTCGCGCCAAGCAAAGCGGCGGCGAGCCGCCGCACTCCATACGGAACACCGCATTTTCTCGATGCGAATATTCGAGCAATTGCGGGCAGGTTAGCGCAGGTAGGGGTTTTCGGCGCGCTCGGCGCCGATGGTGGTGTTCTCGCCGTGTCCGGGGATCACTAGCGTTTCGTCGGGAAGCGCGAGCAGCTTCTCGCGGATCGAGCTCAAGATATCCTTCATCGAGCCGCCCCACAAATCGGTGCGGCCGATGCTGCCTTGAAATAAGGTATCGCCTGAAACCAGCCGCCCGGGTGCAAGCCCGCCTCTGCGAGATGGGGCGACCACTCGCGCGTTTTCGCGCAAGTGCGCGTGCAAATGCGCCTCCGCGGACGCTTTCGCCGATTGCGGCCTCAGGCGATCTACGTACGCTTGTTCAGAGGGCAACCCCTTCTCGACCAGCAGACTGATGCTTCCCGGCGTGTGCCCCGGTGTATGAATCACGCGCGCGGCATAACCGCCCCAGCGTACGCTGTCGCCTTCCTTCACGAAATCCTCGATGCGCATGCTCTCCGGCGTGCGCATCCCCAAAAATTGCGCCTGCATGTCCAGATGCCGGTACAACTCCAGATCGGCCTCATGGATCAGCACCGGAGCTTTCGTCACGGCGTGCAACCGCGCGAGGCCGCCAACATGATCAATGTGCGTATGCGTGCTAACAATCGCCCGCACGCTCAGCTGATGCTCGCGCAAAATCTCCAGGATGCGCTCGACTTCATCGCCCGGGTCCACCACGATCGCCTCATGCGTTTCCGGATCGCCCAGAATCGAGCAATTGCACTGCAGCATCCCCACTGGAATAATTTCGTGAATCAGTTTTTCGCTCACACCGAAAGTATAGCAACTCTCTCAGCCGCGTTGACTTGTCTGTGCGCGGAATCTAATATGTGCACGCAATGACAGAGTCTCAGCCCCTTATCGGGCAAATCATCTCTCAATATCGCGTTATTGAACGGCTTGGTGGCGGCGGCATGGGCGTGGTGTACAAGGCCGAAGACACCAAGCTCGGGCGCATGGTCGCGCTGAAATTTCTGCCGGACGAAGTTTCGCAGGACAAGCTGGCACTGGATCGCTTCCTGCGCGAAGCGCGCGCAGCCGCAGCGCTGAGCCATCCTAACATTTGCACCATCTTTGAAATCGGCGAATACCAGGGCCGCAGTTACATCGCCATGGAATTGCTGAAGGGCGCGACGCTAAAGCATCGCATCACTGGAGGGCCGTTGGCGTTGGACACGCTCCTCGAAGTCGGCATACAGGCCGCCGACGCCCTGGACGCGGCCCATTCCGAAAACATCATCCACCGCGACATCAAGCCCGCCAATATTTTTCTTACCGATCGAGGCCAGACAAAAATTCTCGATTTCGGGCTCGCCAAGATTATGGCGGCCTCAGGCAGCAACGGCCAGACCGCTTCGGGCAGCGCCACCCTCGACAACGCAAACCTCACCAGCCCGGGCATCGCCGTTGGCACCGTGGCGTACATGTCGCCGGAACAGACACTGGGCAAGGATTTGGATTCGCGCACGGATGTTTTTTCGCTGGGCGTGGTGTTGTATGAAATGGCTACCGGGCGGCAGGCTTTTTCGGGCTCTACTTCCGCTGCTGTTTTTGACGCCATCCTGAATCGCGCGCCCGTCGCACCGGTGCGCATCAATCCTGAGGTGCCGCAGGAGCTCGAGCGGATCATTAATAAATCGCTGGAAAAAGACCGCACTATGCGTTATCAGACGGCCGCGGACCTGCGAACTGATCTGAAGCGCCTGCAGCGTGATTCGGGTTCCAGCAAGACGCAGATCAGCACGGCCGATAATTTCAGCTCTACAAATATCGCCACGGCAACGGGCGCACCCGGCTCGTCCGGCGCGAACTCCGCCGCCGCTGTCGCACCACCGCCGCCGGCGCAAAGTTCCGGTTCAACGAAAGCTTCCGCGAGCGGCTCTGGCAGCGCCGCCATCGTCCTCGGCGAAGCAAAAAAGCACAAAGGTATATTGATCGCCGCGGTCGCCGTCATCGCGCTCATCGCAGCCGGTATCGCTTTCTTTGTCTTCAAACCGCGCGGCCACCAAAATACCTTCAACGCGCAAAACATGAGTATTCTGAAGCTCACGGAAACAGGCAAAGCCTCCGGCGTGGCCATTTCTCCCAATGGCCAATACGTGGTTTACGTCCTGCGCAACGGCGAAATGCAGAGCCTGATGGTCCGGCAGGTGGCCACCGGCAGCGACGTGCAAATTCTCGCGCCCGCGATCAGCATCTTTTACGGCCTCACTTTTTCTCCCGACGGCAACTACATCTATTACACCGAAGCGTCCAAAGAAAATCAGCTCTTCAGCTCGCTCTACAAAATGCCCGTGCTGGGCGGCAATCCGCAGCAGATACTGCGCGATATAGACACGTCCATCAGCTTTTCTCCAGACGGCAAGCAGTTCGCCTTCATCAGAGGAATTCCCGACAAGGGCGTCTTCGATCTGCTGGTCGCGAATGCGGACGGCTCGGGAGAAAAGGTCCTCACCTCCAAGAGTGGCAACATATCTACAAATGGGCTGCTAGCTCCTGCGTGGTCCCCGGATGGAAAGGCGATTATCTTCGCCTCTCTGCTTCCTTCCGTAAGCAGCCAGCTCAACGAACTCACCGTCGCCAGCGGAGCGGTGCGCACTCTCTACGCAACGCGCGGCGCTCTGGGCCGCCCGCATTGGCTTCCGGATGGAGACGCGCTATTGGTTCCCATGCGCGACGAGAGCGGGGGCGCGCAAGGCCAACTTTGGAAAGTGGCCTATCCCTCGGGGGAAGCGCAGCGGCTCACCAACGACCTGACTGACTACAGTTTGCCCTGGCTGGACTTGACCGCAGACGGCTTAGCGGTGGTCACGGTCGAGACCAGCGTTTCGCTGGACCTCTGGGCCGCTGCCGCGGGCGATTCCTCGCGCGCCACGCAGCTAACCTCGGGCGGCCCTTCCATATTCGGAGTTTCGATCTTGAGCAAAGATCGCGTTGTATTCGTCAATCGTAATCGCGAGGTCTTCACCGCGAAGTACGACGGTAGCGATCGCGCCCTCGTGGCAGGCAGCGATCGTAATATTCTGTTCGCATATGGTTGCGGCGACGGGAAACACATCGTGTACTCTGTTCCGAGCGGAAACGGATCGGCAATCTGGCGTATGGACGCGGACGGTTCTAACGCAGTGCAGTTGAGCCACGACAAATCCGCGCTTCTGCCGGTATGCTCCCTGGATGGTTCCACGATCACTTTCGACTACGAGGATCAACTGAGCAGTTGGCGCATGGGAATTGACGGCACGAACCCCGTTTCGCTGGGTCTGCAACATCAGACCAGCCCATTCGTGTTCTTGTCGAAGGATAACAAGCTCGTGCTGTACCGACTTGGGCATCCGGAATCGCCGCAAAGGCGCGATGATTTAGTTGCGGCGCCTGTGCAAGGCGGCGCAACTGTTTTTTCGTTTGAGGTTCCGGTTGGGGGCGGGGCACAAGGTTTGCCACAATGGGCGCCGGATGGTCATGGTGTGGACTTCGTCCTGACGCGCGGAGGCGCGACCAATATTTGGCGACAATCCGTTCCCAGCGGCACGCTGAAGCAAATCACTAATTTCCCCAGCGGCATCATTCGGTCGTTCAACTGGTCGCCCGACGGCAAGACGCTGTTCCTCACGCGCGGTTCACAAACCAGCGACATCATTCTGCTGAAGAGCGGGAAGAACTAATCAGCTATGCTGAAGACTAAAGAATCTTCTAGCGTTAATGCATCACAGACCGCTAGGCACAGGGAGAGTGGCGCGCACCAGGCAGCCTTCTCCTGGAACACTTTCGATGCTGAAGGTTCCGCCCAAATCCTCGACGCGTTCACGCATGCCGGAAATCCCCACCGTGAGCTCCGGAGGCGACCCGACGGTAACAGGCTGCAAGCCGCAGCCCTGATCGGCAACCTCCAGCACGACGGTTTCGCGCTCCCGGAATAGCCGAAGCGCGGCCGTACTGCTGCCAGAGTGGCGATGCACGTTGCTGAGCGCTTCCTGGGTTACGCGAAAGAGCGTCAACTCGACCTCCGGTTTCAAGCGGCCCACGTCTGGCGCAACCTGCAAAGATATTCCGATTCCGCTGCGGGTCGAGAAACCGCGTACCAGCCAATCCAGGGCGGATTCCAGTCCCATCACCTCGATCATGGGTGGATGGAGAAGATACGACATGGAGCGAATCTCTCCGCCGGCCGCTTGTATCAATTCCCTGCATTCCGCCAGAGCTCGGCGATGCTCGGGATTCGTATCATCCAGAAAAGTTCGTATTTTGCCCAAGGCCAGGCTGAGGCCGCTCACGTAGGTGCCGATTCCATCTTGCAGTTCTCGCGCAACTTTTCGCCTTTCTTCGTCCTGCGCCTGGAGCAGCCGTCCCGAGAGGTGGCGTAGCGCGCGTTCAAACTTCTTGCGATCGGTGATGTCTTCACCCGAGCTCAGCGTGCCGATCACTTGTCCATCGGCGTCCCGCAAAAGCGAATTATGCCAAGCGATCATCCTTTCCTCGCCGGCGCTGGTCAGCACCGGGTTTTCGATGTACGCCAGATCACCCTGGAGCACGCGGCGGAAGCATGCCCGGACTTCGTGGCGTGTGCGAGCGGGCAAACAGGTATCAAACCAGTCCTGCCCAACCAGCTCGCTTTCGTTCCATCCCAGTGTCGAGCAGCCCTTGCGGTTGATCAGCGTGATCCGCCCGTCGCAGTCGAGCGCGAGTAGTATGACGTCGGCAATGTCCAAATATCGTTGCGCCCGGTCTCGTTCCTGTTTAATGAGTGCGGTGGCGCGCTTACGCTCGGTGATGTCTCGTAGCACGGACGCGACTCTTTCCACGCCCGTCGGTCCGCAGATTGGAAAGTACGATATGAAGAGATCTCTCTCACCGCGCTGCGGATACGTATGCTTCATCTCGAATTTAACGACGCGGTTCTGAAAGCATTCATCTAACTTTGGTTTTACGACAACGTCGAACACTTCGGGGCCCAGGACTTCCCGGGCATGGCGGCCCATCAATTGTTCTCGAACCGCTCCACGATAATCCAAATACGCGCGGTTGGCCATCAAGTATCGATAATCGCGGTCCACCACCACGATCATCTCTTCGAGATTCTCCACTACCGCTTCGAATTCGCGGAATCTGTCTGCGATGGAGGGATGAACCTGCGCATCAGCAATGTCCACTGAACGCGCAGCGTGCGGATCCTTCGCGTGCATTCCGGCTTCCAGGCTTGCTAGAGGTTCTGCGGTCGAACGTGTCCGTTGAATCCAGGTTGGTCGCAAACGCAGCAGGAGATACTTAACTCGGAGTAAGCCTGGATCGAATTCGGCGCAGCCGAAGGACAACGTATTACTTTGATACACTCGCCGGCCGGTAGTGTGTACCTGATTCTCGCCGTCGTCAAGATATCTGCCGCGGTGAAATGGACGATTTCATCGAGCAAGGCGGCACGTGTGTGACTCGCAGTCATGCTGGGTAGCGTCCGGCCGCGTCGCGACATCATCTGATAGTATGAATGAGCATCGCGCGGCACGTGATTTGCGCGCTGCCGAGAGATTATGGACACAGCGCTACTCAACGAGCACAAGCTTGCTGCTGCGACTCTCGCTTCCTTCCACGGCTGCACGCTGCCGGAAGTATTCTCTACTTTGGCTGATGAATATCGCGCCGCGCGCGAAGCTGCGGCGATCTTCGATACCAATTGGCACACCATCGTTGAACTTGCCGGCCCTGATCGCGTGCGCTATCTGAACGCGATCGTTTCGGGCGACGTGAAGAGCCTGGGCGAAGGCCGCGGCGTGCTGGCGTTGCTGCTCACGCCGCAGGGGCACATTTTGGCGGAACTGGAGATTTACGCGCTGCAGGACAAATTGCTGGTGCTTTCGCATGCTTCGGTGCGCGAACGCACGATCGCGACGCTGGATAAGTTCATCATCATGGACGATGTCACCTTGAGCGATGTAACCGAGCGATTCGGAAGCTTCGCGATCGAAGGACCGCGGGCCGGAACGGTGATCGCGGAAGCTTGCGGCTTGGCGCTGGAAGGCTTTTCCGAACACGCCACCGCGGAAGTGGAAATTGATGGTGTCGCGTGCCATCTAATCCGGCATTCGCACTTCGGGTTGCCGGGTGCGGAGATTATCGCGCCGCGCGAGCATCTGGGATTGTTGTGGAAGAATCTGCGCGCGAGCGTTGCTGCGCAGCGCGGCACAGCCATTGGGATGCGCGCTTTGAATTCACTGCGGCTCGAGGCTGGAATTCCCTGGTTCCCGGACGATTTCAACGACACGGTGATTCCGCACGAAGCGGGGCTGGAAGCGACGCACATCAGCTTCACCAAGGGCTGTTACACCGGGCAGGAAATTGTGGAGCGCGTGCGCTCGCGCGGGCAAGTAAATCGGCGCCGCGTGGGGGTGAAGTTCTCGACAGCCGAGCCGCCCGCTCCTTTGACGCGCCTGCGCGCGCGGGACGGCGCGGCAGAACCGAAGGAAGTAGGCATCGTAACCAGCTCCGCGGTGTCACCGGCCGCGAACGCCGCCATCGGTATGGCGTACGTGCGCCGCGAACACAACACACCGGGAACGATCTTCGATTTCGACGGCGGTACTGCGACCGTGGTTGCCGCAAACAATACGTAGCACAACGATTACGACTTCCGCTTGGTTTGCGTCAGGCTTTCACCTATATTCCAATTGTCATGACAGACCCCGATTTGGAGCGCAAGCAGCAACGCCTCGCAGAATGGTACGCCGCAAAGAGTGACGAAGAACTGACGCAGCTCGCTTCCGATGCGAGCACTCTGACGGACGTGGCCAAAGCAACTTTGCGGGCGGTAATATCCCGTCGCGGTCTGGATATTCAGCTCGTCGCGAAGACACCTGCGGACGAAGCGGAGCACTTCGAAGTAATCGCAATCCGCAGCTACCGAGACATTCCCGCTGCGCTGCTCGCCAAATCCATACTCGATTCAGCGGGAATCGAAAACTTTCTTACGGACGTCAACACAGTTCGCATGGATTGGCTGTGGTCCAACGCATTGGGCGGAGTGAGGTTGTTCGTTAAGGATTCCGATGCGAGCGCGGCGGAGGAACTGCTCAATCAATCCTTTCAGGATTCGTTCGAGGTGGAAGGCCAAGAGCGTTTCACGCAACCGCGCTGTCCGGTTTGCCAATCCTTCGACGTCTCCTACAAGGGATTGCACAAACGGATTGCCTACGCCTCAATCATTCTGCACGTTCCAATACCGCTTTCGCGACTCGGTTGGCACTGCGCTTCGTGCGGCCACATGTGGGAGGATCCGGATGATGCCGCGGCGCAACAGCAGGACGAGGACTGAGGAATTTCGCGTTTCAGCCCTTAAGTCTCAACTGTCAACTGTGAACTCGATTTTCAGCTCTTGCTGAAATTCATGGAGCGCATGAAGCTGCCGCGATCGTTGTCGATTTTCTTTTGCAGCTGAAAGATGGCGTAGAGGAGAGCTTCGGGGCGCGGCGGGCAGCCTGGGACGTACACGTCAATCGGGATCACTTGATTGACGCCCTGGACTACCGCGTAATTATTGAAGACGCCGCCGGAGGTGGCGCAGGCGCCCATCGAGATGGCCCACTTGGGTTCGGGCATTTGTTCGTAGAGCTGCTTGATTACTGGCGCCATTTTTACCGAGACGCGGCCGGCGACGATCATCAGATCGGATTGGCGGGGCGAACCGCGGAAAACTTCTGCGCCGAAGCGCGCGATATCGTAACGCGACGACGCCATGGACATCATTTCGATGGCACAGCAGGCGAGGCCGAAGGACATCGGCCAGATGGAGCTGCGGCGCGCCCAGTTCACCACTTTGTCGAGCGACGCGAACAGAATTCCTTCGTCCTTTAGGAAATTCGCGTCCTGTCCGGGAGCTTCGAGCGTGACGCCCTTTGCGAGTTCGACGGCCATGGCCTAGGTGACTCCGTAGCGGCGCAACTGCCGCGCCGACCGTATCCATTTTGCCTGTTCGCGCCGCGCTTTGCAATGCGAGGGATCGGTGCTATGCAGTTTGCGATTTTTGGCATCTCGCGTTTGCCAGCGCGCAAATTTATCAGCGCACCACGATGGTGAGTTGCGCTGTTTTGAGGTTGCCTTTGCCGTCGTCGGCGGTGAAAGTGTAGGTGGTGGTCTTCTTCGGGGCGACCTTCACGCAACGATCGAGCGACGGAAACATGTTCGCCACGCCAGGCGGATCGAGTTTGACGGACTTGGCGTTGGAAACGCCGTAGCACATGTCCACTTCGTCGCCGCGATGAATTGTTCCGGGCATGGCGTAAAAACTGATGATTTTGAAATCGGCGCCGCCGAGAACTTCGAAGGATTTGGCGGCATCGTCACGCTCCTTGACAGCCTGCGCGGCCTTTTCCTTCGCGACAAGGTCCTGATTTTCCTGCCAGCGCGACCAGAAGGTGAAGGCGGTGTAGGCGAGGATGATTGCGACGATCACGCCGAATCCCATCCACATGTTGCGCAGCGTGTGCGGGGTTTTCTGTTCCGGTTGCTCGAGCATTTTGGTCTTTCCTCCGCCGAGCCTCACGGCCGAATTTCGACTGCTGTGCCTACCGCGACGAGCGGATAAATCTCCTCAATTTCCGCGTCGGTGACTGCGATGCATCCGTCCGTCCAATCGTGTTCGCGGTGCAAGCTCCCGAGCCACGCGTATTTCTTTTCGAGGCCATGAATTTCAATTTCACCACCGGGGTCGACGCCGATTTTCTTCGCGCGCGCCCGATCCGTTGCATTCGGATATGACACGTGCACAGCGAGGTGAAACCGACTCTGCGGTTTATTTTCGTCAATTGTGCACTTCCTTTCCGGCACTTTGTGGTCCCCCACACGCTCTTTCGCTCCCACCGGCACCGTACTCAGAGCGATGCTATAAGTCTTGAGCACGCTTCCGCCGCCCGTCAGCATCATAATGTGTTGGGATTTTTCGATCACAATGAGATCAACCTTTTTCTGCGGCACCACACCTCCGGCTGGCGCGCTGGTTTGCAGCAGCGCAACAGCCAGCAGTAGCGCGCAGCGAATCCACAAGGTCATGCCACCGTCAGGACGATTTTGCCGAAAAGTTCGCGGTTTTCCATGCGTTTGTGGCCCTCGGCGCATTTTTCGAGCGGCAGGACGATGTCAATCACTGGCTTGAGCAGGCCGCGGCGGAGCAGCTCCAGTGCGGAAAATAATTCGGCTTTGCTGCCCATGAAGGAACCGAGAATCGTGAGGTGGCGCGTGAAGAGGTAGGCGATGTTGATGGCGCCGTCGAAGCCGGTGGTGGCGCCGCAGGTGACCAGGCGGCCGCCAACGGCGAGGCTGTGGATGCTGTTGTCCCAAGTGGCTTGGCCGACGTGTTCGAAGACGACTTCGACGCCGTGGCGATTGGTCAGGCGTCTCACTTCGTCGGCGATTTTCTGCGTGGAGTGATTGATGACAGCGTCGGCGCCGAGTTCCCTGGCCTTTTCGAGTTTTGCGTCGGAGCCGGCGGTGGCGATCACACGCGCACCCGCGGCTTTCGCAATCTGGATGGCAGCGCTGCCGACGCCGCTACCTGCTCCGAGAACCAGCACGGTCTCGGCCGGCTGCAATTTCGCGCGGCCGATGAGCATGTGCCAAGCGGTGAGTGAGACGAGCGGAAACGCGGCGGCTTCTTCGAAGGAAAGCTTTTCGGGAATCGGGACGCAGTTCACTGCTGGGGATTTCACGAACTCGGCGCAACCGCCATCGACGCCCTGGCCGAAAAGCGTGTAGGCGGGGCACATGCTGTCTTGTCCGCAGAGGCAGCTCGCGCATTGGCCGCAGGAAATTCCCGGTTGGAGCAGAATTCGCTCGCCGACTTTCACGTTGGTGACTTTGTCGCCGACGCGGGCGACTTCGCCGGCGATGTCGCTGCCGGGGATGTGCGGCAGGGGGACCGGTAAATTCGGGAGGCCCATGCGCAGCCAGAGATCGAGATGATTCAGGGCGCAGGCGCGGACGCGGACCAGAACTTCGTAGGGACCGATCTGCGGGTCGGGGACATCTTTGTACTGCAGCACTTCGGGGCCGCCTTGCGTGGCGTAGATGATGGCTTTCATTGGATCTCCAGGATTTGGTTGAGGCTCACAATTAACAGCGGTGGCGGAGTTGAGTCAAGTGTCGAGATGGTTTGCGCAGGCGAGAGCGGAAGCATCGCGGCGGGCGAGGTAAGCCTCGCCCGGGGTGTTTTGGTGACGGACATTTTGTTGCGGCGAAAGCGGCGAGAAGCCGCCGCACTCCATATGGGGCTCGGCACGCGATGGAGTGCAGCTAGTTTGTCAAGGGCCTCGCCGGGCGATCAGCGGGCGGCGACGTAGAGATTGGGAAATTGTTGTTGGAGATGTTCGACCTTGGGGAGGTCGAAGGTGGCGATGTAGGGATTGTCGGGATGGTTGGTGGCGTAATTCTGGTGATAGTCTTCGGCGCGATAGAAAGCGTTTAGGGGGGCGATTTGGGTGACGATGGGACTGCTGAAGACTTTGGCTTGATTGAGTTGGTTTACGTAGGCCTGCGCTATGCGTTGTTGATCGGGCGTCGTAAAGAAAATTGCGGAGCGGTATTGCGTGCCGGAGTCTGGACCCTGGCGATTTAGTTCGGTGGGGTCGTGAGCTACGGAGAAGAAAACTTTCAGGAGCTGGCCCAGGGTGATTTGCGACGGGTCGTAGAGGATTTGCACGGATTCGGCGTGGCCGGTTTGGCCGCTGCTGACGTCTTCGTAGTCGGGATTTTTCACCGTGCCGCCAGCGTATCCGGACGTGGCGCCCGTGACGCCTTTTACGTGCTGGAAGACGGCTTGAACGCCCCAGAAACAGCCCCCTGCTACTACTACCGTGGATTGGCCTTTTTGTGGGGCTAGAGCTTCGTTCACGGTTGGATCGGGGAGCGCGGTAGCGGCGCTGGCTGCGTCGTGGCGGAGCGCGGCGTAGACGATCAGCAGCGCGGCACAGAGAACTAAAGTAATTTTTATGGAGCGATTCATTTTTTTGCCTTTGGGCGTTTGCGGCCCGTCTTTCTGTTAGATGCGGTGAAGAACGTCCCGGGTTCGCGCGCATCGTTCTTCAATCTTTCTAGCCGAAGGTGAAGGCGAAGGCCTGCACTCCCGGATCGAGGAATTCAATTTCGAAGGTGCGGTCTTCTACTGCGCCTTTTTGGCGGATCAGTTGGTAGAGACGATGGCCTTGAACCGTGCCGGCGCCGCTCGGGTCCGTGTCGCTACCGTGGTCGTCGCCGGGAGCGGTGCCATCGAGCGTGACTTTGAAGCGGATGGGCTTGCCACTTTTTGTGGAGCCCAGCACTAGATGCAAATCGCGCGCGTGGAAACGGAAGACGATTTTGCCAGGTGCGGTTTCGAGTACCGCGCTTTCGGCGCCGACCTTCCAGCTGCCTCCTAGCGCCCATTGATTTAGCGTGAGCCTGGGCTGTGGAGTGTAGGCCATGCGCGTGTCTTGGGCGAAGAGCTGCGCGGAGGCGAAGTGTTCGGCGCGCTTGTAACCTACATAAGTTTCTGGCGAGCGCGTGTCGGCGAGATCGGGAGCTGCTTCGGCGCCGGTGGCGGGGACGCTGAGCGTGCCATCGGCCAGGGATTTTGCGCCGTTGTCTTTCAGGAGCTCCTGGATTACGCGCTCGGATTGGTCGTATTCGCCTTCGCCGAAATGGTGATAGCGGATCAGGCCTTTGCCATCGATGAAATAGTGCGCGGGCCAGTATTCATTGTGGAAGGCTTGCCAGATTTTGTAGTTGCTGTCTACCGCGACGGGATAGGTGATCTTCAGGTCGCGCACGGCTTGCTCGACGTTCGAGCGTTCTTTTTCGAATGCGAATTCGGGAGTGTGCACTCCGATTACTACTAGCCCCACGTCTTTATATTTTGCGGCCCAGCCTTCCACGTAGGGTAGCGCGCGGAGACAGTTGATGCAGGAGTAGGTCCAGAAATCAATTACGACTACCTTGCCGCGGAGTTGCTCGCGGGTTAGCGGCGGCGAGTTGAGCCAAGCGATGGCGCCGCTGAGTTCTGGCATGGGGCCTTCAACCGGGAGAGTGGGCTGCGCTTTGGTCGCGCTGACCGGCATGAGCGCGGCTGCCGGCTGTGGCGCGCCGAACGCGTGGATCAAATGTTCTTCGGCGGTGGCGGTGTTGACGAAGGAAATTTTCGCTAGCAGGTTGGTATCCCAACCCAGCGCGATGGCGATCACTCCCAGGATTACGGCTACGCCTAGAGTGCGATGGATCCAGATATCGAAGCGCAGAGAATTTTTCATGGTGGAGAAAACCTTCTTTCCGGCGAAGAGTGCGATGCCGAGCGAAGTGGCGGCGCCTAGCGCGTAGGATAATAGCAAGATTGAAGAACGAGCGCCGGGGCCCTGGATGGCTGCTCCGGTTAAGATGAGACCGAGGATGGGGCCGGCGCACGGGGCCCAGAGCAGGCCGGTGGAAATTCCGAGGACGAAGGATTTGCTGATGCTTTGCTCTTGGGCGGACGGGCCGCTTTGCAGACGGCTGCCAGCGCGGACGAGCGGGCGGGTAACGATTTCGGCCAACTCGGGAAAAAGCAGGGTAAGGCCGAGGATCAGGAAGATCAACATGGCGACGTAGCGTCCGCCTTGGTTCAGGCGCACAACCCAGTGGCCGCCGTATGCGGCGGCGGTCGCGACTACAGAGAATGTTAGCGCCATGCCGAGCAGCAGAGGCAGCCCGGCGCGGCGGAAGGGGCGGTCGGCGTGGGCGAAGACGAACGGCAGCACCGGAAGGATGCAGGGGCTGAGGATCGTGAGAACGCCGCCGACGAAGGCTAATAGATAGATTAACATTGCGCGTGCGATTGAAAATTCCGGGTGCGATATCGCGAGGGACGTCGCCCCCTATCTTTATATACGTTTGCATGGGCCGATTGGATTGCCTGACGGCGGCAATCTCGCCGGCTGACGGGTGAAGCGAAAATGAATTTACCACAGGTGCGCGGCATCGGCTTGGATGCGCAGACGCGTTGCGGGCATTATCACGGGCCGACTGACATCATCGCGATCAAGATGAAGTGCTGCGGGGAATATTGGGCCTGCAAGGATTGTCACATCGAGCTGGCGGGTCATGCGATTGCCGTGTGGCCGGCTCGCGAGTGGGATCAGCTTGCGATTCTTTGTGGCGGGTGCGGGGTGGAAATCACGATCCGGGAGTATATGGCGTGCGAGTCGCGTTGTCCGGAGTGCGGGGCGGGATTTAATCCGGGATGCCGGAAACATTATCAGTTTTATTTTGAGGTTGGCGAGGAGTTACAGGAGCAGGGGCGAAGTTAAATTTGCGCGGGGCTGTTCTTGGGATTGTTTTTTGGACTTGCGGATGTCGTCGCGGGTTAGGGCGGCGAAACGGTTTAGGGCTTGGAAGGCTTCGTAGGTTACTGCGGCGACTACTACTAGGAAGGCGATGATCCAGAACACTTTTCCTCCTGCGGTCGTTGGCTACTTAGGTAGTGATGTGACTGGGGAAAACGTTTCAGGATTATTTGCGGGGGCGGAAGCGGCGCGGGTGCGGATCGTTTTAAAGATTTACCACCGAGGGCACAGAGGAAAAGCGGAGAAAAATCTGGGAAAGATAGAGGCATGAACCGCAGAGGCGCAGAGGACGCACCCTTTGACGCCGCGCTGCGGGATCTCCCGGTGAATCGCGCTGTAGCGCGATTCAGAGAAAGACGAAGAGCACAGCCGGGAGTGGCGGTGCCACGGACTGAGTGACGCGGTGGCGGTTAGCAGCTTGTTGAATAATTCGAATTGTCGAGCTTTTCGTTCTGAAGTTTTGAAGTTTCACTGATTTGTGAAGGAGTGCTTTGGGTTGTTCTATCTGCTCAGCCGATCCGAATCGAAACTTCCTTCATGCTCTGGCCATCAGGTTTCGCAATCGGCTCAAGTTGTAGGCGGCCCCGGTGAAGGTAAACAGCCACCCTACCTTCTCGATTCCTCGCAACTTCACTTTTCTTAGCATCCCCACCATCTTCATCCACCCGAACGATTGCTCCACTCGTTTTCTCTTCCGCTGACTCACCTCATACCCCATATGTCGCGTGGTGCGCTCATCCACCGCACTTCTGCGATTGCTCGTGTTCTGCGCCACGTGCGGGGTGATGTTCATCCCCCGCAGTTCCCTTACGAATTCCCGCGTGTCGTAGGCCTTGTCCCCTCCCATGGTCACTCGCTTTCCTGGCGGCAGGGCTTCGGCCATCAGCAGCGCCGCATCCCTCTCCGCTCTTCCGTTCGCCTCGCTCAGAAACGTCTGCAGCAACAGTCCGTTGCGGTTTTCCATCAATACATGCCCCATAAAACTCAGCTTCGCCTGGTTTCCTCGCGACTTCGTCCACAATCGGGCATCGGGATCGGTGCTGGATTCATGGGTCTGATTCTTTCGCTTTTCCCCTTTGAAGTCGACGTCTCCTCCCGGTCCGGGGGGCTGACCCGTTCCATCCTTGGGCCGGAAACTCTTGTGACTGGCCCAGGCCTCAATCAGCGTCCCATCCACCGTGAAATGTTCATCCGACATAAACGGCCTGGCTCGTTCCAGCACCCGCTGGAAAAACGTCTCGGCGACCTCTTCATTCAGCAACCGCTCCCGATTCTTGCTGTACACCGCGTGATTCCACACCGCCTCATCCATCTCCATTCCTACAAACCAGCGGAACAGCAGGTTGTACTGCAGTTGCTCGATCAGCATGCGTTCGCTGCGTACCGAATAGAAGATCTGCAACAGCAGGGACCGAAACAGCCGCTCGGGCGCAATCGATGGCCTCCCCACCTCCGAGTACAACTGCGCAAACCGCGGCGACATCTCCTTCAGAATCTCATCCACCATCTTGCGGATCGGTCGCAACGGATGATCCGCCGGGACTCGCTTCTCTGGCGAAACGTAGCTGAACATTCCTTCTTGCTGATTATCGTCTCCGCGCATTCGCTCGCCTCCTTGACCTTCTTACTTCAGACGAGTTTTTCCACTTAAAGTTGCAAAGCAAATGGGTTTTTCAACAAACTGCTAATCAGGCACAATCCGCATCGACGTCGATAAGTGGGCGAAACGCGTCGCATGTATGCTATACGGTGATGGGTTCGCGATTGTCTCGGAGAGGTACTGCGATGTTCAAATGGATGGGAACGCGTGTAAGAACGTATGATGCGACCGGACGTTTGCTCGAACGTCTAGGAAGTCTCCTTATCGGTCTCGCCGTGGGTGTGGGAATCGCACGTTATTGGGGGCCTCTGGCCTTCAAATTCAACGCTGTTGCGGCCATGGTTGGCACCGGATTGATTTATTTCGCAGACCGTCGCGCCAAGGCGACCGACGGAACTACTGCTCAACTTTCCCTCAAGTAATTAAGTTGGTCCCAAGTCCCGATGAGCGCATTAACCGGTGAAGTGGATTTTCCTAGTTTCCGGTTATGCGACTAACAGTTTGTTGAAAAAGGCTCCTGAACTCGCCATTACGAGCGCAGCGAGGAATTCCTCATCGCTAAAACCCAACAAAAAGAGAGATTCCGTATCGCGGCGCACCTCGAAATGACGACCCGAACGAGTTTTTCAACAAACTGTTAGTGGATGTCGCGGGATTTTAGGGATACGAGGACCGCGGCTAGTAGCGTGGCTAGCATGGCGCCTAACACGGCTATCGTTTGGGTGAACGAGTACCGGAGATTTTCGGTACCGCCGCCGCTGCTGTTGCTGTTTGTGCTGAGTGGGGCTGGCTGGCGATCGTCGGCGGGGCCGGTCACTGCTTCGGGGACTACTATGGTGGCGGCGTCTACGCCTTTACCACCTGTGGGGCAGGCGTCCCACATTTCTATGCCCGGGGGGTAGCCGCAGTTGTGGGCGCGGGCTTCGGTTACCACGTTGCGCTCGAAGGCCCAGCGCGAGGGGACCAGGGTGCTGATCCAGCGGGCCGGAGCGGGCATTTTGTAGGCAGCGCGGACACCTCCGCCGAGCGCGAGGATTGGCAGCAGCACGATCGGCAATAGCGCGATGGCGCTTTCTGTTGTGCTGCTGCGGGCGGAAATTGCGAGGCCCAGCGCGGCGCCGACCAACGACGAGAGTGTGAGAACCGCCAGCGTTTCAAAGAAGTTCCCTTTCAGACCGCAGAAGGCCGTGACGATTCCCAGCAGCAGCACGCACTGCAAGACGCACAACCCGCAGAGCACCGTAAATTTTGAAAACGCGTAGGACGGGAGTTTCAGATTTACCATGCGCTCGCGCTGATAGATCGTCCATTCGCCAACGATGTCGCGGGCGGCGTTGTTGCAGCCGAACCAGATGGCGGCGACGACCATCAGAAATTCGATTTCGGCGATGCTGCCGCCGAGCTCGCTGAAGGACTTCGCGGCAGCCATCGTCGGGACTACCCCGGGCAAATTCAAGTTTGGCGGTTCTTTCAGCGCGCCGAAAATCAGGACGATCAAGAGCGCGAACAGCGGAGCTTGCAGAGCGAGGATCACGAACTGAGCGCGGTCGCGGAATTTCAGGATCAGATTGCGGCGCACGAGTTGGACCCATTGCTTGGTGCTGAAACGGCGGGTCGTCGAGGGCTGAGATTGCGAGGCGCCCTCGGGGACTTTTCCAGCGCGGTCCACGATAAATTGTTTGTGGTATTCGGATTTGGCGAAGCGGCTGCACCATTCGGGCGTGGCTGCGCTATTCAGCCCGGTGAGTAGCATTTCGGGGCTGAGGTCGTGGCCGTCGGCTGCAACGGTATCGCCGGCGGGGCGCGGACGAAAAAATCGGATGGAATCCGGGTAGGCGGGACCAAAGTAGGCCATGGCGCCGGGACCGCCGGAATCGCGGGAGATCATGATGAGGTCGTCGAACTTGCGGAAGATATTGATGCTGGGTTGGTGGATGGTGGTGATGATCGTCTTGCCGTCGCGGGCTAGCCGCTTGAGCAGTTCGATCACGCCTTCGGCGTCGTAGGACGAGAGGCCGGAGGTAGGCTCGTCGAGAAAAAGGACCGGCGTATCGGTGATTAGCTCCATTGCGATGTTGACGCGTTTGCGCTGGCCGCCGCTGAGGACTTTGCGCTCGGGCGAGCCGATGCGCGAATTCTTCTTGTCACGAATACCGAGTTCTTCGAGCAGGCTGTCAATGCGCTTTTCGATTTCAGCGTCCGAGAGATCGGTGCGCAGCTTGGCGGAAAAATAGAGGGCTTCGCGGACAGTGAGTTCGGGGTGGACGATGTCGTCCTGCGGAACGTAGCCCATTTGCTGGCGGAACAAATCGTAGTAGCGGTAGAGATTGGCGCCGTTGAATAGGACCTTGCCGGAGGCGGGCGGAGTGTAGCCGTTGAGCGCTTTGAGCAGCGTGGTTTTTCCGGAGCCGGCCGGGCCCATCAGCGCGACTAGTTCGCTCGGGTATACGGTGAGTGAAATGGGATCAAGCAGGCGCGTGCCGTCGGGGGCATTCACGGTGATTTGTGCGGCTTCGATGGAGACGTTGCCATGATTTTCGCGCCGTTCCAGGCGGCCGTCGGCGCGCACTTGGAAGCGAAAACTGGCCAGGCTGATTTCCTGACCGGCGGTGACCTGCACTTTGCCTTGAATGCGCTCGCCATTTACGAAGGTGCCGTTGAGAGAGCCGAGGTCTTCCACAAAAATTCCCTGCGGGGTGCGCGTGATTTGCGCGTGGTGCCAGGAAATCAGCGGGCTGCTGAGGGGCTGGTCGCATTGCGGATCGCGGCCGAGCATGATCGAGCCGCCCTGGAAGCCGACGGATTCGCAGACAGCTTCGCCGACGATGGCGCCGCGTTCGGAGAGGAGGCGGGAAACTCTTATTTTGAAGGAGCCGAAATAGACTTCGTCTTCGGGGCGGATGGCGACGCGACTCGAGATGCGGTTGTGGAGTTGGTTGAGCGCCGTGCCGTTGGTGGAGTGCAAATCTTCGATGGCGTACTGGCCGGCGCTTTCGATGATGCGTGCGTGTTCGCGGGAAACCACGCCGTAATCGAGGATGACGTCGCATTCCTGCGCGCGGCCGATTCGGATTACGCGGGTGCCCGGGGCAGTGTCCACGACGGGATGCTGCGGTGGATGCGCGGATGATGGCGCTGGCCACGGGAATGTGACATTCGGGCCCAGAGTGATGCGTTGATCGGCGGAGACGTCAACAGCTGTATTGGGTATGAGCGGTTGACCGTTGACGTAGGTGCCGTTGGTCGAGCCGAGGTCTTCGAGTTCGAAGTGCCCGTCGGGATATTGGCTTAGGCGGCAGTGACGGGCGGAGACGGTGGGATCGGGCACCACCACTTCGCACGATTCAAGGCTGCCGGCGAGCCAGGTTGCGACGGGCTGGGAGCGACGACTGGGCATCGAGTCTCCGAGGGGCGTCGGCCATGCTACAGAGTTCCGGAGTGGGGCACAAGCGGGGGTGGCGGATGGGAGTTGAGAGCTTGGAGTTCAGAGTCGACGGTTGAGAGTTAAGAGTTAAAAGCAACGGTGAGCGATTGGGAGAGCTTCTTTCGTTGTGACGCTGGGCCGGCGGGGCGGAAGGAAGATTAGAAAAATAGTATGCGGCCGGGACAAAGGGCTTAAACCGGTTTCATTTACGGTCGATAGGATTGGCATGGAGAGCACGACCCGGGTCCCGCTGGAGACGAGGAAGGCGATGATGGCTATCGCCAGTGTGACGTGGGAGGACGAAGACGAAACGGTTCATACGGCGCGGGCACGGATCGAGGATATGTCCGTTTCCGGAGCATGCTTTCGGCTGAAGATTCCGATTCGAGCCGGGACCAAGGTGGGGGTGAGTTGGTGCCGGGACGAATTTACCGGGATGACCAAGTGGTGCCGGGAGGAACACGGGGAATATCTGGTCGGGATGCAGCGAGACAAGGTCGCCACCAAGGTTCTGAGTCGAATCGTGCCCATCGTGCAGATAGCCAGCACGCGCCAGGTTGTTGCGCCCGCCGGACGGCGAGTGGACGCACCAAGAGTGCGGCAGCGGGATGAGCCGGACGTGAGCGAGGTTGATTCTTGCCAAGTGAACGAAAAGAAGCAGGGGCTGCCGCAGGAAACGCGGCAGGAAGTGTCATCAGCAGATCTGCCCAGCGCCCCAGCGCAAGTGCCGGAAATTATTCAGGGTGCTCCGCCGGAGCGCCGCGCGCTGATTCGCAGGAGAACTCTGACCGCTTTACAGAAACCAATGCCGCTGCAGTTGTTGCGCATCACATTTCCACCGGCGGTGATTCAAAAGCCGTTGATTGGCTTCGAAATTGCCGTCGATCACTCGCGGGGTTCAGGCGCGCCGTATCAGAAGCGAACAACAGCGTTCTTTGAAGAGAGGACTGAAATGCCAAACAAGTGGATCAATCTGGGATCGAAGAGTCAGCAGAAAGAGGGTGCTAACGGAAGCGGGACGATCAGCGCCGCGCACGTATCGCCCGGCATGGCCGGCGACGCGACGCTAGCACCCCCGCGGGGAGATCTGCTGCTGCTGGAGGATATTTACCGGACGGCCGGGATCATGGAACCGCGGATGGGCTACAGCATCACGAAAGTAGTGGAGATGCTGCGGAGCGATCACCTGCGCGGACTGGGCGACGAGGTGAAGCGCGCTTCGGTGCTGATGGCGCTGACGGCTGCGGGAATCCCGCTGGGCGATGTGTTGCAGGACGCGGCGCACCGGCAGGCGGCCGTGGCGGCGTATGAAGTGGAGCAGCGCACCAAGTTTGAGGAATACTGGGCGCGGCGAGCGGAGGAAAATATTGCATTGCAGAGCGAAATGGAGCGGGTGACGCGGCAGTATGTGGAGCGGATGAATCGCAATTTGACGGAAGTGCAGCAGGAGAAAGACGCGTTCCAGAAGTGGCAGACGGCGATGCAGCACGAGGTGTTGCGGATATCGGAAGCGGTGACGCTGTGCGCGCAGCCGGCGATGTGTGAATCGCCAGCGGAGCGGCCTGCGGCGGGTGGCAGCGAAAGTTTGGTGTCCAAGTCGGCTTGAGGCTAGCACGCGTGTAGACCTGGTCGAAGGTAGCGAGTAAGTCCTCATTTTACGTTCAGACGTTTTCGCCGGGTGGGAAGTCCGGCGCTCGGCGAGTTCTTGTCATCCCTAAAGTTTGGATACCCCGTGTGTTGGTGTGTGCGGTATCTTTGTGGGTAGGTGGCGCGGTTGCGGACTGCGAAAGATTTAGCACAGAGGGTGCAGCGGACGGCGAAGTCAACAGTTGAAAGTTGACAGTTCAGAGTTAGAAGCCAGGACGAACGGCTGAGGGGTTTACCGCAGAGACGCAGCGGACGCAGAGAAAACCGGTGACGTCCAACATTTGACGGGTGCGCAAGCTGGGGCGCGGCAAGCAGCGCCCTACCGCGGCTGACGCGAGAGAGTACGGAAGGACGATGGACATATTTGAAGAAGTGGTGAGGATGCGGCGGGATGGTGAGCGCGGGGCGCTGGCCACGATTGTGCATACGAACGGGTCGATTCCCAGCTACGAGAGTTCGCGGATGCTGGTGCGGGATGACGGATCGATTGTGGGGACGGTGGGCGGAGGGTGCGTCGAGGCGGAGGTGTGGGCGGCGGCTAAGGAAGTGATTGTGGCGGAGCAGCCGCGGAAGATGATTTTTAATTTGAATCAGGATGCGCGGTACGACGCGGGGTTGATTTGCGGCGGGACGCTGGAGATTTTTGTGGAGCCGATTCTGCCGCAGCCGGTGCTTTATATTTTTGGCGGCGGGCATGTTTCGACGGCGGTGGCTCCGCTGGCGCACCAGGCGGGATTCAAGATTGTGATCGTGGAAGACCGCGAGGCTTTTGCGAATGCGGAGCGGTTTCCGATGGCTTCCGAGATTTTTACTTCGTACGAAGACGCGTTCGAAAAAATCCAGCCGAATTCTTCGTCTTATTTGCTGATCGTGACGCGCGGGCATAGCGGGGACATGCGCGTGCTGGCCTGGGCGGTGGGAACCGAGGCGCGCGGGTTCACGCCGCGCTACATCGGGATGATGGGCAGCAAGCGCAAGGTGATTGCGGTGTACAAGGCGCTGGAGAAGGAAGGATTTTCCGTAGCCCAATTTGAGCGCGTGCATGCGCCGGTGGGATTGGATATTGGAGCGCTGACTCCCGAAGAGATTGCGGTGAGCATTGCGGCGGAGCTTATTGCGGTGCGACGTAAGGCAGTAGGGCTGCCGAACAAATCAATTAGGCTTTCCGAAGCTGCGCATCTGCTGGGAGATTGAACCGCCATGCTCGCCGCCGCGATCCTCGCTGCCGGAGAATCGAAGCGGATGGGCCAACCCAAGGCGCTAGTTCCCTTCCAAGGATCTACTTTCGTTGAACATTTGATTGCGGCGACGCGGCATCCGCGTGTCGGGATCACGCGGGTGGTGTTGGGCGCAGGGGCCGACGGCATTCGCGAGAATTTGAAAGTGGATCCGGCGTGGATAGTGGTGAACGCGGATTGGCCTGCGGGGCAGCTTTCTTCGATACATGCGGCGATACGGAGTTTGCCGGTGGGTGGGACGGACGGGATTTTAGTTTGTCCGGTGGATCATCCTTTAATTTCGGCGCATTTGGTGGAGGCGTTGATTGCGGCGTTTGATTCGGGCGGGAAATTGATTGTTTTGCCGAAGCATCACGGGCGGCGGGGACATCCGGTTTTGTTTGGGGCCGGAGTGTATGAGGAATTGCTGGAGGCTCCAGTTTCGGTGGGTGCGCGGCAGGTGGTGTGGAATCATGCGCAGGACGTGACGGAGGTGGAGACGGAGGAGGAGGGAGTGATTTTGAATTTGAATGATCCGGAGACGGTTAGGAAGGCGATCGGGCATTGATGGATTGAGTGGAGTTGACAGTTGACAGTTGAGAGTTAAAAGCAAAAGCGAACATCTACCGCAGAGAAGTAGAGTGCGCAGAGAAAACCGGAACCAACCCCACTACCAAGTACGCCTGAAGGCGGCGGCTACAAATTCAAATGCAGCGTCGGTCCTCGTTTGTGTTAACGCCCGGGCAAGCTGGGGCGCAGCAAGCAGCGCCCCTACCGTCGTCGGATACGAGTTGGCAAGTCGGAAAGACGGGTCAAGCCATTATTTTCAGGAGGGCGGCTAGGGCGTCGGTGCAGAGTTGGGCGGCGTGGAAGGTGGCGGGGGGTAGGTCGCCCAGGCTGCTGGAGATTTGCTGGGGGGTGACGGCGCGAAGTTCGGCTGGGGATTTGCCGATTAGCAGGTCCGTTAGGACTGAGCTGCAGGCGATGGCGGCGACGCAGCCTTGGGTTTTGAAGCGCGCGGCGGCGATGCGGCCGGAGTCGAGGCGAACCGCCAGGCGCAGGACGTCTCCGCAGACGGGATTTGTCACTTCGACCGTTGCGCTAGCATCTAAAAGGTCACCGGCGTTGTGCGGGGCGCGGAAGTGATCGAGGATGAGGTCGTTGAACACGGAGCATATCTGTAATTCTGCGTACGAAAAAATTTCACCTACGCGCAACAATTCAAAGTGGCGTGCGGGCAGCAATCAGTATAATGCTACGAGTTCGAGAATGAATACTTGATAGAACGAGAGTCAAGTTGCTTTGCTAAGCTTTCGCTTTTTTTCTTTCAATCTTGTTGACACGAGTGGGGTTAGGAAAGTAACGTAGCAGTCCCAGCTAGCGCTTATCCGAACCGGGCGCGGAAAGCGGCCTCTTATCTCGCCTACAGAAATCGTCAGGAGATAGACAGATGCGACGACTTGGATATGTCTTCACCCTCGCTGTGGCCATCGCAATGCTTGCGAGCGCCACTTTCGCGCAAGAGGGGAAGCTTAAGATTAAGGTAACGCCGCCTCAAGCGTACTTATTCGTCGATGGGAATGCGATTAACGACGGTAGCCACACGATTAAATTGGCGGCGGGTAAGCACACCGTGGTGGTGGTGAACTACGGGTACAAGATCTCGTCACAGGACGTCAACATTGAGGCGGGCAAGACGACGGACCTTAATGTGGCACTGGAAGCGTACGGTGACAAAGTGTCCGGCCCGTGGGGCCGGGTGTACATCAGTGGAACGGATCCGCGCGCTGCGGTGCTTTCCAACGGCAAGACGCCGGGCTATTTGGTGGGCCATGTGGATGAGTTCGATAACGATTTCTGGATCTGGAAGCAGGAATTGCTGCTGCCTCCGGGGACGCATCACCTGACGATCACGCGGGCGGGCAAGGAATTGTGGTCGGGAGACGTGAAGGTGGAGGCGGGCAAGAAGACTTCGATCAACGTCGGAAAGAACTCGCAGGTGGAGACGGATTGGTCCAAGCGCGACGCGGATTTGACGAAGAAGGCGCCGCTGCCGCGTTTTCATGCGGGTATTGCGAGCGCGACGATCGTGGTTGCTCCCGTGAAGGTATCGGTAACCAATTCCACGGCGAACATCAACTGCGGCCAGAGCACCAACTTGGAATGGACGACGACCGACGCGGTGGACGTGAGCTATGACAACGGCGTCGGCAAAGTGGCAGGTAGCGGATCGCAAGCAGTATCGCCGCACGCGACGACGACTTACACTTTGACGGCTGTTGGACCGGGCGGGACGGTGACGGGCACCGAGACGGTGAACGTCAACACCACCGTAGTGGCTTCGCTCAACGCCGCACCAGCGGAATTGCACTACCGCAAGATCGGCGACAAAGTGATCACGGATGATTCCGGCACGCTGACCTGGACCACTTCGAATGCGGATTCGGCGGAAATCACACCGATCGGCAAAGTGGACTTGAACGGCAGCCAAGCGGTGAAGGCCGACCCAAGCAAGACGGACATCGGAAGCGTGGACGAGCAAAAGAGCTACACGCTGACGGCGACGAACGTTTGCGGCGGCTCTTCGACCCAGACAGCGGCGTTCCATGTGACCGGCTCGATCGAACCGATCCCGGAAGTGGTGCTGCAGAGCGTGTTCTACCCGACGGATTATCCGGACAAGAAGAACCCGCAGGTGGGATTGGTGAAGAGCCAGCAGCTGGAGCTCGCAACCTTGGCCGCGGGATTCAAGAAGTATCTGGAATACGACGGCGACGCGAAACTTTCCGTAGAAGCTTATGCGGACATTCGCGGCTCGAAACCACATAACCAGGATTTGAGCGAACGGCGCGTCGAGCGTATCAAGCAATATCTGGTGGACCAGGGAATTTCGGCGGACAAAATCCAGACGGCGGCATACGGCAAGGAACGCCCGCTGGAGAAGTCCGAAGTGAAGACTCTGGAAAGCACCAATCCGAACCCGGCTCCCAAGGCGCGGGCGCGGAATGCTCAGGGAACCTGGTACGCTTACAACCGGCGCGCGGATATTATTTTGCTGCCGTCGGGGAAGAAGTCGGCGCAGTTCTATCCGAACAATGCGGATGATTCGGGGGTTATCTGGCAGATCCCGAAGCCGGCCTTGAAGAAGGTGGAAGCGGCGCAGTAATTTTTTTCAGGCTGGGGTTGAACGCGCCGGGGAGCGAGGCTCTCCGGCGCGTTTTTGTTTTTGGGGGAGAGATTCACCGCAGAGACGCAGAGGACGCAGAGAAAGCGAGAGAGATCCTTCGACCGCCTAGAAGCAAAGGCGCCGCCCTCAGGATGACGATGCGCGTCGCATCGCAAGAAATGCAGTGGTAGTAGAATCGAGGTGCTATGGCGCGGATGAAGAAACTCGACCGACTGCGAATCGTTTCGCTTGCGCCCAGTGTTACTTCGATTTTGCTTTCGTTGGGAGCGGGGCGCGAGCTGGTGGGGGTTTCACGGTGGTGCAAGGATGTGGCGGAAGTGGGTTCGCGGCCGGCGGCGGGCGATTGCTGGAGGATGGATATGCGGGAGGTGATGCGGCTGCGGCCTTCGCTTCTGATTGGGTCGGTGCCGTTTGCGGTGGAGACGGTGCAGAAGATATTGACGGAGCCCGTGGCGTTTTTGGCGATCAATCCGCGGTCACTGGCAGATATTTACGGTGATATTCGCACGCTCGGGAGATTGGTGGAGCGCGGGCGCGCGGCGGAAATTTTGATACGGAAAATGCAGAGCGGATTTACGGATGTGGCGCGGCGGCGTGGAGCTCGTGCTCGCGTGGGGGTTTATTGCGAGGCTTGGCCTAAGCCGCGCATCAGTTCCCCTCCCTGGGTGGCGGAGTTGGTTGAGATTGCGGGGGGACGGATGGTGATGCCGGCGGGCGAGCGCGTGACGGATGAAGAGGTGGCGCGGGCTGCGCCGGAATTGATTGTGTTGGCTTGGGCGGCCACGGGCGATAGAGCGAAAGTTTCTTCGGCGTTGCAGAATCCTGCGTGGCGCGATGTGCCGGCGGTGCGCAATGGTCGGGTCGTGGTCATTCGGGATGAACTCTTGAATACGCCGGGGCCGCCTTTGGTGGACGGAGTGCGGGAGTTGGCGCGGGCGATTCGGGACTCGCTGCGCGATTGATCGTTCGGTGCAGTGCTGCAGCCAAAGAGTTCACGCAGAGGCCACAGAGAAAATGCGGAGAAAAATCTGAGAGAGCAGAGGCGCCTACCGCAGAGGCGCAGAGAAAACCGTTGGAGCGTTGTCGAATGTTGACTGTGGTGGCTGGGTTGATTGCGGCGGACGGGAAGATTTTGGTTTGCCAGCGGCGGCGTGGGGATACGTTTGAATTGATGTGGGAATTTCCGGGCGGGAAAGCGCAGAGCGGCGAGACTGCGGAAAAGGCGCTGGCGCGGGAATTGCGCGAGGAGTTGGGCGTGGAGTGTGTGGTGGGAGCGGAGGTACTTCGCACGCGGCATCGGTATGCGGAAATGAGTGAGGAGATTGAGTTGATTTTCTTTGCGGTTTCCGTCGACGCAGCGAAAGTTCGCAACCTCGTATTTGAGAGTATGGAGTGGCGGGCGGCGGAGGCGTTGAGCGAATTGAATCTCTTGCCCGCGGATCGAGAGTTTGTAGGGAAATTGGTGCGCGGCGAAATCAAGGCACATTTTACGGCGACCTGACCCCCTTGGAAGAACGGAAGAGATATCCTTCTCCCGCTTCCGCGGGATCAGAATAACGGCGCGACGCGGAGCGCGCGGGATACCAGCGATTTTAAAAAGGGATCGATGGAGGTGTGCGCAGGCTGGCGTTGGGGTGTATTCTATCGGTGGGAAAATCGAACAAGGCGCGCCCCGCGAGAGTGACAGACGGTGGCGTCGAGTGCAGCAGCTGACGGGATGAGAGGGCCGAACCAAGACATGAATAACGAGATCAGTTTGCCGTTGCAGGGATTGGACGCTGCGGAAATTCAGGAGTGGCTGGAGTCGCTGGATTCGGTGCTGCGGTCGAGCGGGCCGGAGGTAGCGTCATATATCCTGGAGCGCTTGCGCGCGCACGCGAAGGTGGTCGGGATAGACATTCCATTTACCGCGAACACTCCCTACGTAAACACCATACCGGCTAGCTTGCAGCCCGAAATTCCCGGCGACCAGCATGTGGAGCGGCGAGTCAAGAGCCTGGTGCGCTGGAACGCGATGGCCATGGTGGTGCGCGCAAACCGCGAAGAGCATGGCATTGGCGGGCACATTTCCACGTACGCTTCCGCGGCGACGCTGTATGAGATTGGGTTCAATCATTTCTTCCGGGCGCGTACACCGGAGTTTGAAGGCGACACGATTTACTTTCAGGGACACGCGGCGCCGGGTATTTACGCGCGCGCATTTTTGGAGGGACGGCTCTCGGCGGAAAAGCTGGAGAATTTCCGGCGTGAATTGAAGCCGGGCGGAGGGCTTTCCTCCTACCCCCACCCGTGGCTGATGCCGGATTTCTGGGAGTTCCCCACCGTTTCGATGGGATTAAGTCCGCTGATGGCAATTTACCAGGCGCGTTACAACCGCTATTTGGAGAACCGCGGGTTGAAGCCAGTCACTGATGCGAAGGTGTGGTCGTTTTTGGGCGACGGCGAGACGGATGAGCCGGAATCGCTGGGCGCGATCACGCTGGCTTCGCGTGAAAAACTGGACAATTTGATTTTTGTGATCAATTGCAACTTGCAGCGGCTGGATGGGCCGGTGCGCGGGAACGGACAGATTATTCAAGAGCTGGAATCCGCGTTTCGCGGCGCCGGTTGGAATGTGATTAAAGTGCTGTGGGGCGGAGAGTGGGATCCGATTCTGGAGCGCGACACGGAAGGCTTGCTGGTGAAGCGCATGGGCGAGTTGGTGGACGGCGAATATCAAAAACTCGTGGTTTCGTCGGGCGCGTATGTGCGCGAGCACTTCTTTGGATCCGACCCGCGGCTGCTGAAGCTCGTCGAGCCATTTTCGGATGACCAGCTGCGCCGGCTGCAATTGGGCGGGCACGACCCACGCAAGGTGTATGCAGCTTTCAAGGCCGCGACAGAGCACAAGGGATCGCCGACGGTGATTTTGGCGCGCACGATCAAGGGCTACGGGCTGGGAGAGGCGGGCGAAGGCAAAAACATCACGCACCAACAGAAGAAGTTGAACGAAGACGAATTGCGCGAATTTCGCACGCGTTTCGACATTCCGTTGAACGACGCACAGTGCGCTGAATTGCCGTTCTACCGTCCGGCGGAAGACAGCGAAGAGTTGACTTACCTGCGCGCTCGCCGTGAGGAACTCGGCGGTTATGTGCCGCAACGGCACGCGCGGTCGAAGCCGCTGGTTGCGGATTATGAAGAGTTGTTCAAGGAGTTTTTGACTGGAAGCGAGGGGCGCGAAGTTTCGACGACGATGGCGTTCGTCGGGATCCTGCGCAAAATGCTGCGCGACCCGGAGATGGGCAAATTGATTGTGCCGATCGTGCCGGACGAGGCGCGGACGTTTGGCATGGAGTCGCTGTTCCGCACGGTGGGAATTTATTCCAGCGTGGGGCAGCGCTACGAGCCAGTGGATGTGAACACGCTGCTTTACTACAACGAAATGAAGGACGGGCAAATTCTGGAGGAAGGGATTACCGAAGCAGGCTCGATGGCGTCCTTCATCGCGGCAGGCACAGCTTATGCAACGCACGGGATTAACACGATCCCCTTCTTTATCTACTACTCGATGTTCGGATTTCAGCGCATCGCGGATTTTATCTGGGCTGCTGCGGATATGCGCGTGCGCGGCTTCCTGCTGGGCGGGACGGCAGGGCGGACGACTCTTTCGGGTGAAGGCTTGCAGCACCAGGACGGCAACAGCCAGATCCTGGCGCTGCCCGTGCCGAACCTGCGGGCTTACGATCCGGCATACGCTTACGAAGTGTCGGTGATTATCGAGGATGGAATTCGCCGGATGTATAAGGATGGCGAAAGCATCTTCTATTACATCACCGTGATGAACGAGAATTATGCGATGCCGCCGATGCCCGGCGACGTGCGCGAGGGGATTTTGAAGGGCATGTACCGGTTCCGGGCTGCGGAGAATAAGGATTCTCAGCTGCGGGCGCAGCTATTCGGCAGCGGGGCGATTTTGAATGAGGCTTTGCGGGCGCAGGAAATTCTGGCGGAGAAGTATGGAGTGGCAGCGGACGTTTGGAGCGTGACCAGTTACAAGGCGCTCTATACGGATGGGATTGAGACGGATCGCTGGAACCGTTTGCATCCTGGCGAAAAAGCGCGCGTGCCTTATGTAACGGAACTTTTGAAGGATGCGCCGGGCGTGCTGGTGGCGGCGACGGATTATTTAAAGACTTTGCCGAGTATGATCAGCCAGTGGCTGCCGCGGCGGATGGCGTCGCTCGGGACGGATGGGTTTGGACGGAGCGAGGGGCGGGCGGCTCTGCGGGATTTCTTTGAGGTGGATGCGCGGTTTATTACTTTAGCGACTTTGAACGAATTATTTTTGGATGGAAAGATCGAGAAATGCGCGGTGCAGAAGGCGATTGCGGATTTGGGGATTAATCCGGAGAAGGGTAACCCGGTGATTTCGTAGATTCGGTCTCCAGCGTTCGCAAAGGACGCGGCCCCGGCTTGGATGTCTCGAGCCGGGGCTTTTCTTTTGGGATCTTCTTTTAAAGATTTAACACACAGAAACGGCGGAGGAAAATCAGAGAGAGATCAACTGCTTGAACCGCAGAGGAGCAGAGGGCGCAGAGAAAGGCAAGAGAGATCCTTCGCTGCGCTCAGGATGACAGCGCTACTGGCGAGTCGTTAGACCAAGGAACGGCCGCCGTCAACTGCCAGGATTTGGCCGGTTACGAAGTCGGTCTTGGCGAGGAAGGCTGCGGCGTCGGCTATGTCTTCGCCGGTGCCGCTGCGGTGGAGGGGGACGCGCTGGATGTAATCATCGTCGGGAGGCTCGCCGGGAAATTGGATGGTGCCGGGGGCGATGCTGTTTACGAGGATTTCGGGGCCAAGCGCGCGTGCGAGGCAGCGCGTCAGCATGATGCAGCCGGCCTTCGAGACGCAATAGTGCGTGTAGCCGGGCCACGGAAGCAGGCCGCCAAGTGATGAGAGATTGATGATGCGGCCGCGGCCCTGGCGTTTCATGATGGGGGCGGCGGATTGCGCGCAGAGGAATTGAGATTTCAGGTTTACGTTCATGATGTGGTCCCACTGCTCCTCGGTTAGCTCTTCGAATTTCGCACCGAAGAACATTCCGGCGTTGTTGACGAGGATATCGAGGCGGCCGAATTCGTTTTCCGCAGCGCTAAATAATTTCTGCACGTCGGCGCGATGGGAGACGTCGGCCTGAATGGCCAGGGCGCGGCGGCCTGCGGATTTCAGCTCCTCGACGAGCTGTTCGGCTTCGGATTTCGAGGAGTCGTAACTGATGATGATGTCGGCGCCTTCCGCGGCCAGGCGCAGGGCGATGCTGCGGCCAATGCGTTTTGCGGCGCCGGTGATGAGGGCTACTTGGCCTGCTAGAGATTTCTCTGCCATTCGAGTTCCCTCCTGGTCGAAGCCACATTAGCATTTTCTGAGAACGCAAGGAATGAGGTGTAGGGAAAGCCAAAAGATTTGACACAGCGGATACAGAGAACTGCGGAGAAAAATCTGAGAAAGATAGAGCCGTTGACCGCAGAGACGCAGAGGACGCAGAGGAAACCTGAAGAGGGATCCCTCGCCCGGCTCGAGACAAAGGCGCCGGTTTCAGGATTATGGCGCCCATCGCATCGTCAGAAAACCTCCCGATAGGACGACGAAGGCGGCGCGGCGATTGATGTAGAATCGTTGGATTGTGGCGTGGTTGCTTGTCACTCGTCACCGATCACTTGTCACTGAATTTGGAGGCGTAATGAAAGTTGATTTGCTGGCGATTGCGGCGCATCCGGATGACGCGGAGCTTACCAGCGGGGGAACTTTGTTGAAAATGGCCGCGGCGGGATATCGCACGGGCGTGCTCGATTTGACGCGAGGGGAGACGGGGACGCGCGGGACGCCGGAGACACGTTTGAAGGAGGCGACGCGGGCGGCGAAAATCATGCGACTGGCGGTGCGGCGTAATTTGGGTTTGCCCGACGCGCATCTGGAGATACGCGAGGAATACAAGATGGCGATCGCGGAAGTGATTCGCGAGCTGCAGCCGCGGACCGTGATACTTCCCTACTGGGAGGGGCGGCACCCGGACCATTACACGGCGGCGCAACTGGGTTTTGAAGCGTGCTTTGTGGCGGGGCTGAGAAATTATCCGCTGGGGGGCGAGGCGTACCGGCCGTTCAAGATATTGTACGCGGCGGCGTATGAATATCAGCGTCCGACATTTTGCGTGGACATCACCAAGGAATTCGAACGGAGGAAGAAGGCGATATTGGCGTACGCTTCGCAATTTACGCCGCCGAAGGAAGAGCGGCGGTCGAAAGTGGTATTGCCGCTCGACGAGCTGGAGGCGCGGATGAATTCGATGGCGCAGTATTACGGGCGGCTGGCGGGAGTGAGGTATGCGGAGGGATTTATTGTTAAGGAAGTGATGCAGGTGGACGATGTAGTGAAGATGGCGGTGCGGTCGATGTGAGGTGGATCGGGCTGAGTTTGGCGGCGGATGTCAAAAGATTTACCACAGCGAGCACAGAGGAAAGGCGGAGGCAAATCGGAGAAAGATTACCGCCCTGGATCGCAGAGACGCGGAGGACGCAGAGAACGGCACGCGAGCTTCCCGCCTGCGGCAGGCGGAAGGACGATGTTCGTCGCATCGTCAGAATTCGTCGGATTCCTGAGCGTAGCTGAAACCGGGGAGTTTGTAGGCAGGGCCTTGCCGGTCCACTTTGACTTTCACCGGGCGTTCGCTTTCTGCACCGGCTTTGCGGAGCATGGCGAAGGTGGTCAGGGCTTCGTTGTAAACCTTGGTGACCAAGTAGGAATCGCCGGTATCTTCCTTCTTCCAGACCTGGCCGACTTGGAGTTTGCGCGCGGGCACATGACAAATGTAGACAGAATCGGGAGGGGCGTCAATAAGCGTGCGTCGAGATGATTCCCTGGGGCAACATTCGGGCGAATCTTGACGGCGGGCGCGGGGCGCCGAGACAGCCAAGACAGATTCAACGGTTGCCCGGTTCGGTGAACCTGAACCGGCCGCTACAGGGGCTACATCAAGAGCAAAGGAGCCTGCGGTGAGGATGCCTACCCGCAGGCAGGCCGGCGCTACGAATGGCGTTTTGTGACTTACCTTTTACAAGCTTGAGAAAACTAATTGGGCTCGGGGTACATCCAAGGAATTCAGCGCAGGTGGATGCCCGGAGGGGTGTATAATCTGGGCAGTATCCGCCGGAGGTAGCCATGAGAAACAGTTTGGCGGGGCAGTTGGGCGCGATGATCGTCGCGGCGGCGCTGGTGACTTCGACCAGCGTGGCAAACGTTCCGCTGCAGCAGCAGGGCGGACAACAATCCTCGACACCGCAGAGTGGCTCGCAACAGGGCGCTACAGCGCCGGCGCAACAGTCCTCTACACCTTCAAGCAGTACACCTTCTAGCGGCACGGCTTCTCCCGGCACGACGACACCTGGCACGGATTCCTCCAGCACCGGCGCGTCTGGCGCTCAACAGCAAGGCCCGGTGCAGCAGGCGGACCAGCCGATTGAACAGACCTCCGATCCCAATGTGAAGCCGGGGAGCAGAGCAGACGTCAGCGCGATCGGCAATCGCAGCAGCGTGGGACATGGGCTTAATTTTTATTCGCTAGAACATGAGATTGCGCTAGGCAAGCAGCTGTCCGCGGAAGTGGAGCGGCAGGCGAAGTTCATCAACGATCCTGTGGTGGTTGAGTACGTGAACCGCGTGGGACAGAACCTGGTGCGGAATTCAGACGCGCAGGTCCCGTTCACAATCAAGGTGATCGATTCCGACGTGGTGAATGCGTTTGCCCTGCCGGGCGGATTTTTCTACGTGAACAGCGGATTGATTCTGCACGCGGACGAAGAATCGGAATTGGCGGGCGTGATGGCGCATGAAATCGCGCACGTCTGCGCGCGACACGGCACGAAGCAAGCCACAAAGGGCGAAATCACGCAGTTGGCCATGATCCCGGCGATGATTTTTATTCCCTACACGCTGGCGGGGTACGCGATTTATCAGGGCATGCAGTTCGCGATTCCGATGGCCTTCCTGCAATTCACGCGCACAGACGAGGCGGAAGCCGATTATTTGGGCCTGGAATACATGTACAAGGCCGGCTATGACCCGAACGCGTTTGTGGCTTTCTTCGAGAAGGTAGCTTCGGACGAGAAGAAGCAACCGGGCACGATTCCGAAGATTTTCTCGACGCATCCGCCGACACCGGAGCGCATCAAGGCTTCGCAGAAAGAGATTGCGACGATTTTGCCGCAGCGCGACGACTACATCGTCACGACGTCGGAATTTGACGTGGTGAAACACCGCTTGCAGCTGATCGAACAGAACGTGAAGGTAAACGACAAGAATCCGAACAAGCCAACGTTGCGCAAGAAGACCGCGCAGACCACGGCGCCGCAGCCGGGCGATACTTCGACGACTTCGGATCCGAACTCGGATCCGGACCGGCCGACTTTGCAGCGGAGACCGGATCCGAATCAGCAGCCGTGAAGAGCAGTTGACAGTTCAGAGTCGACAGTTAAAAGTTAAGAGCCTACGCGTCCGGTGTTTTTTGCCGGGCGCTTTTTTTTGAGGTTAGCGAGTTTGCACTTCGGCTACGCCCATGCGTTTCAGGCCTTCGGCGTAGTATTTGCGGTAGAGAATGTCCCACTCTTCGCTGCCTTCGAGGATTTCTTTTTTCTGGGAGGCAATTTTGGCGCGAACTTCGGTGTCTACCTGGGCTTCGACTTTCAGCAGCGCCGTAATGATGTTGACGATTTCCTGGCGGATGGTGTCGCGGTCTTCGACGAAGTCCACATCCGGACTGGACACGAGGAAATCAATGATGCGATGGGAGAGGCGTACGGTTTTTTCGCGTGTCAGTCGCATGGAATCGGCCGCTGGTTAGCGGAGAATTAATTTCCTTTCACGGGCCAGCTGACCCTTCACTTTCTTGTACATTTCCTGGTAGGACGCGCCGGAAGTACGCATTTCCTCGGCGTATTTGGCGAGGATTTCGCGGACCTCTTCGTTGAGGCGGTCTTCGATGGTCACTTCCTCGGCCATCACCTGGCGCACCTGCTGCGTGAGGTTTTCCGCATTCTTGGCTTCGATCATTTTGGCGGCTACCAGGCGCTTGACGATTTCCTTGGCCATGTAACCGACATAATCGCGCGACAATAGCATTCGGTTCGACTCCGCAGTATGAGCGAGCAAACCAGTTTACTGGCAGGCTGCGCGGAGTGTCAAGGCAAGTGGCTGCGGTCGCGAAATTTAGTGATTCGTGGCGTGTTAGTGCCGAGGGGTCCAGCGGCGTTGCGCAGAGCCAAAAAGCGCGGCGGAACCGATGATAACGCCGCCAATCAGAGAGATGATGATAACGGTGAGGCCATCGGTGGGGGTGACGTTTTCGGGCTTCACGATGACGCGTTCCCAAATGACCGAAAGCGGGTAGTAGACCGCGACGCAGCCGGCGACCAGCCCAACAACAAACCAGACCACCGGAATACTGTAATTCGCGAAAAGCTTGATTTTTTGCATGTGCGCCCCCTCATGCGACCCGCTGCGTGCGTTCCCCAAGTCTTGATGCAGTGCGCTGATAATGTCACTGGCGCACCCGGAGAGCGATAGCGATTGCCACCGAAAGTGTTCATTCCGGTAACAGCAAATTCGCGTAACGGCTGAGGAAATTCTACGGATTGTACGGACCGCAGGTCTCCGATACCGCGACGCAGCGCCTGGCACCGCGCTCGGTTACGGCGCGTAGGGTGTGCCTACAAATCTCGATGGAGCCGTACGGTCCTGCCGGAAATCGGTGGTTGCGTTAACTACACACACAATCGAGTTCTACTGATTTGGCTGCCGTGATATCTTCCTGCTCGAGTCTACGGTGAAGTCCACAACATGCATTTGCGCAATCGCCATTTTTCTCGCGGCCCTAGCGGCAGGCGCCCACTGCCAAGCGCAGCAGAAGCTCAGTAAGAACGAGCTAGAGCTCGCTCGCGAGATGCTGCAACAGGTCAAGGACGCGATCGAAAAAAACTACTACGATCCCACGTTCCACGGCTTCGACCTGGATGGTCGGTTCAAGGAAGCTGATCAGAAACTCGACGACGCAACTTCATTCGGTATGGGCGTGAACGTGGTCGGGTGGGCTGTAGAGGGCCTCCGCGACACACATACACGGCTCATCCCTCCGATGCGGAACGTCTTCGTCTACAGCGGTTGGCAAATGGAAATGGTCGGGCAGACTTGCATGATCTCCGCCGTGGAACCGAATTCGGATGCATGGAAGCGAGGACTGCGACCGGGAGACGAAGTGCTGAAGGTGGAGGATTACGAGCCGAGTCGCGCGACGATTGCACAAATCCGATATACCTTTGGCGTTCTGGTGCCGCAGACGGAATACCATTTGGTTGTCAGCAATCCAGCTGTAGGCGCCCATTCAGTAACAACTGAGAGCCGGTTAATAACCATTCCCATGACCGCCGTAAGCGGCGGCACGGCCCTGCAGCAATTTATGCGATTGCGCGAAGGCGATTGGATGGTTCACAGGTCGCGAGTGATCGAGGTGAACGATAAGTTGATGATCTGGAAATTGCCGGCATTTCGACTTCCAGAAAGTGAAATCAAACACCAACTCAACTCTGCAAGAAAACATGACACCTTGATTCTCGATTTGCGGGACAACCACGGCGGCAACGAGGACGATCTGCGGTGGATGATTGGCAGTTTCTTCGATCACGATGTCATCGTCGGGGAAATGATGCAGCGCGACAAGCACGAGCCCCTGAGCGCTCCTTCGCTGCGCAAGCAAAGCTTTACGGGAAAATTGTACGTGTTGGTGAACAGCTCGTCCGCGTCTGCGGCGGAAGTTTTTGCCCGCACTGTGCAGCTACAGAAGCGAGGCACCGTGATGGGAGATGAAACCGCCGGAGCCGTGGGACGAGGAAAGTCGATTCTGCTGCATGGCGGGCCGCTGTCCGGCCTGGCGTATGGCCTGGAAGTGACCGTCGCGCGGCTGAAGTTACCTGACGGGACCGATCTGGAGGGCCGGGGCGTAAAACCGGATCTGAAGATAATCCCCAGGTCGCTCGATCTGGCAGAGCACCGCGATCCTGTGCTTTCGGCGGCAGCGCAGTTGGCAGCAGGTGTGCCGCTTTCCCCAGAGGAAGCGGGCAAGATGTTTCCTGTGGAGTGGCCGACTTATTAGCTTTGGCTATTTCATTGGTCCGATGCTGAATAGCTTCGGACCCTGGAGTCGAGACGGACTGCGCATAGCCCCCTCGTTCAAACAGCAGGCGCCTGACGAACGGATCCACCTGAAATTGATCTGCCGGCCAGATTGGCTTCATTCGCTGGGACCGCGGGCATCTGCTATTCTTGTTGCTTCAGGTTATCTGCGACATAGAATTCTAGTGTGAAAATAATTCTTTGAGAGGATGGCATCGTGACACTTTCTATTGCTTCGCCGCGGGGCGTGGAGCGGGCGGCTAATTTTAATGCGGGGCCTGGGGCGCTGCCTTTGGCCGTGCTGCAGCGGATTCGAGAGGAGCTACTCGATTACCGCGGGACTGGGATGTCCGTGATGGAGATGAGCCACCGGTCGGCGGAATTTGAGGAGATTATTGGGCGTGCAGAACGGAATCTGCGGAAGTTGATGGGGATTCCTGAGGAATATGGTGTGATCTTCGTACAGGGAGGCGGTAGCGCGCAATTTACGATGGCGCCTTTGAACCTTTGTTTGCCGGGGAAGCCGGTGGACGTGTTGCATACGGGAATGTGGACCGGGAAGGCGCTAACAGAATTGAAGCGCGGGACGCCTTACCGGATTGCGGCTTCGACGGAGGCGGTGAAATTCACGCGGCTGCCGCGGAAGGACGAGATTCAGTTGGGCGCGGACGCTTCGTACGTTTACATGTGCACGAACAATACGATCGAGGGGTCTCAGTGGAATTGGCTGCCGGAGACGGGCGAGGTGCCGCTAGTGGCGGATATGTCGTCGGACATTATGTCGCGGCCGGTGGACGTGCGGAAATTTGGATTGATCTTTGCGGGGGCGCAGAAGAATTTGGGGCCTTCTGGAGCTACCGTGGTGATTGTGCGGAAGGATCTCGCCGAGCGCACGGACAAGAATTTGCCCACTGTGCTGCAGTACCGGACGCACATCAAGGAGAAGTCGCTGTATCACACGCCGCCGACGTTTGCGATTTACATTGTGGGTTTGGTGCTGGAATGGATTGAGGCTGAGGGCGGAGTGGCGGCGATCGAGAAGCGCAACGAGGCTAAGGCTAAATTGCTTTACGAAGCGATTGATTCCAGCGGCGGGTATTACGTTGGGCCGATCGAGAAGGACTCGCGGTCGAAGATGAATGTGACGTTTCGGGTGGCTGGGGGGAACGAGGAAGTCGAGAAGAAATTCGCGAAGGAAGCGGCGGCGGCAAAGTTAATCGGGTTGGGTGGGCACCGGTCGGTTGGGGGGATGCGGGCTTCGATTTACAATGCGGTTACGATTGAGACGGTCGGCGTTCTGGTGGATTTCATGCGACAGTTTCAGCAGGCGAATGGGTAAGCGGCGGTCGCCAGAACGTCAAAAGATTTTACACAGAGTACACACCGGAAAGGCGGAGACAAGTCTGAGGAAGATAGAGGCGAGAACCGCACAGAAGCAGAGTGCGCAGAGAACGGCGCGAGCCACAGCCTTCGCCGACTTCACCCTCCAAGCTTAACGATCTCCCAAATTAGCACCCCGCTCAGGGCATGACCGAAGAGCCACAGTAGTGTGGCCAGAACGCAACAGTAGCTTGACTTGGGTGTTTAGGCCCGGTATTGTGGGATTTCGATGGCAAATCCACCCAAAATGACCTGTTTTGAACCCGAATGGCCCGCCATCTGGACTCGGAGCCGCCTGGGCACCACCCTGTTGGTACAGGTTCGGGAGCGGTCGGAGCCGCTGGACCGGGATTGTCTGCCGGGAAGAAATCTGGAGGGAGGACGTTGAAGGCGGAGCGAGTCGCGCGGAAAAATCGGCTGTGGCCGTGGATCGGCGGAATCGTCGTCACACTGCTGACGGCGGCCGTGTTCATGGTGGGGTCGCTGGACGTGCCGCTGCGACCGGAGCAAGGCAGCGAGTTCGTGGTGTTTTTTGCCCTGACGACGCTGCTAACGGCGGCGTTGCTGGTGTTCGCGGTGATTTTGGCGCGCAGCCTGGTGCGGCTGTTGATCGAGCGGCGCAGCGGGCAGATGGGCTCGCGCTTCAAGGTAAAGATGGTGCTGGGAGCGATCGGGGTGTCGCTGCTGCCGACCGTGTTCTTCTTCTTTTTCAGTTACGCGATTGTGAACCGCACGCTGACCCTGTGGTTTCCGCGGCCGCTGGAGATTGCCAACGAGCAGAGCCAGCGGCTGCTGGAGGACATGGGGCAAGCCAACTTAGGCCACTTGAACGCGATTGCGGAGAAGGCGGCGGCGACCAGTAAGGAGAACCAATCGCTGCTGGGGTTGGCGTGGTCGGTGGACGCATCGTGGATCGCGCATACGAAGGGACAAGCGGACGACGGCGTCGCGTATGTGAAGCCCGAGGACGCGGCCAGCGACCAAACCGTGCCGGAGATGGAGACGATCACGCCGACTCTGGTGCAGACGCTGCCGAACGGCGCAGAAATCTGGCACGCCGAAGATCACTTATACATCGCGGGGAGCGCGCCGCTGGATAACGCGAGATTGTACGTGGCGCGGATTTTGCCGAACGATTTTCTGACGCGTTATTCGGAAATTCAGACGCAAACGACAACGTACGCGATGCAGAAGCAACGGCTGCGCGCCTACAAACGAGACGTGCTGCTGGGGCTGTTTCTGGTGACCGTTGTGCTGGGATTTTCGACGGCGTGGGTGGCACTGTTCTTGTCGAAACAGGTGACTGTGCCGATTCAGGCGCTGGCGGAGGCTACGCGGGAAATTTCACGCGGGAATTTCGATCACCGGATCGATGTGAAAGCTCAGGACGAATTGGGGATGCTGGTGCGTTCGTTCAACCGCATGACCGAGCAGTTGGGTGAAGGGCGGCGGCAGATCAATGAGTTCACCCAGAGCCTCGAGCAAGCGATTGAGGAGCGCGAGCGGCGGCGCAAGTTGATGGAAGCGATTCTGGAAAATATTCCAACGGGCGTGATTTCGCTGAGCTCTTCCGGTGAAGTGTCGAGAGTGAATTCGGCGGTGCCCGCGATTTTGGGAGATTCGGCGCGGGAGGCGCGGACTTTACCGGAACTGGTGGGCGAGGAGGCGGCGCGGGCGGTGTTGCATCTGATGCGGCGGTCGCTTCGCATGGGCGTGGCTTCGCGCGAGATTGAGATTGCTACGGCGGGCCGGCTGGTGCGAGCGGCGGTGACGGTGAGTTCGCTGGGGCCGCGGCTTTCAAATCCTGGGTATGTGATCGTGATCGACGATTTAACGGATTTGCTGCGGGCGCAGAAGGCGGCGGCCTGGCAGGAAGTGGCGCAGCGGATTGCGCATGAGATCAAAAATCCTTTGACGCCGATTCAGCTTTCGGCGCAGAGGTTGCTGCGTTATCTGGAGCGCAGCGGATCGCAGCAGGCCGCGGCGTTGCGGACGGAACTGGAGAAATTGGTGGCGGAGTGTGCGGGGTTGATCGAGCGCGAAGTACATACATTGAAATCGCTGGTGGATGCGTTTTCGCAGTTTGCGCGCTTCCCTTCCGCCCGGTTGGCGCCTGAGGACGTGAATACCATCGTGGCGAGCGCTTTGGATTTGTTTCATGGGCGGTTGGAAGGCGTTACGGTGCGGGCCGAACTCGCGGCTGCTTTGCCGTTGGTTAAGGCGGACCGCGAGTTGCTGCGGCGGGTGCTCGCTAATTTGATTGATAACGCGGCGGAGGCGATGGAGGGGTCTTCGATACGGCGGATGCGCGTAGCTACGCGTGTGGACGGCGACGGGGATGCTGTCGAGATTGAGATTTCCGATAGCGGGCAGGGGATCTCGCCGGAGGACAAGGAACGTTTATTTTTGCCGCATTTTTCCACGAAGGAGCGCGGGACGGGGCTGGGGCTCGCGATCGCTAGCCGGATTATCGCAGAGCATAACGGGACGATTCGCGTGGAGGATAATTTGCCGACGGGGACGCGGTTCTTGATTCGGTTTCCGGCGGTTGAGATTCCGGTTACGCCAGCGTAGGGCAAAGTCAAAAGATTTACCACAGAGGGCACAGAGAAAAGCAGAGAAAAGTCTGAGACAGATAGAGGCGTTTACCGCAGAGGCGCAGAGGACGCAGAGAAGACCTACAGAACATGCCAGCATCTATATTTGTTGTGGATGATGAAAACGGGATACGCGAATCTCTCGGCGCATTGCTGCGCGATGAGGGCTATGACGTAGAGGCTGTCGCGTCGGGAGAGGAGTGCCTGGCGCGGCTGGAGACACGGACGTTTGATTTGGTTCTGCTGGATGTGTGGCTGAAGAAAATGGATGGGCTCGAAACTTTGGAGCGGATGCAGGCGCAGGATGGGGCGCCGATGGTGGTGATGATTTCGGGGCACGCGAATATTGAGACGGCGGTGCGGGCTACGAAATTGGGCGCGTTCGATTTTGTGGAGAAGCCTCTGTCGCTCGAAAAAGTGGTGCTGGTGGTGCGCAACGCGCTGGAATATTTGCGGCTGGAGACGGAAAACCGGCGGCTGCGCGCGGAGCTCGAAGAGAAGCATCAGATATTGGGCGGCAGCATTCCGATGAAGGCGTTGCGGCAGCAGATTGCTTTGACCGCGCCGACGAATGGGCGCGTGCTGATTTACGGCGAGAGCGGGACGGGCAAGGAATTGGTGGCGCGGGCGCTGCATGCGAGCAGTTTGCGCAGCTCGATGCAATTTGTAGAGGTGAACTGCGCGGCGATTCCGGAAGAATTGATCGAATCGGAAATGTTTGGGCATCGCAAGGGCAGTTTTACGGGCGCTAGCGAAGACAAGGTGGGGAAATTTCAGAAGGCGGACGGCGGGACGCTATTTCTGGACGAAGTCGGTGACATGAGCTTGAAGACGCAGTCGAAAGTGCTGCGCGTGTTGGAGGAACGGCGCGTCGAGCCATTGGGCTCGAACCAGCCGGCTACCGTGGACGTGCGCGTGATTGCCGCGACCAACAAGAAGCTGGAAGAAGAAATCGCGCGCAACGCTTTCCGCGAGGACCTTTTTTACCGGTTAAACGTGATTCCCTTCTACGTGCCGGCGCTGCGGGAACGCGTGGCAGATATTCCGGTTCTTGCGGCGCATTTTTTGGCGGCGTTTTGCCAGGAGTATGGGAAGAAGGCGAAGGAATTTAGTCCGACGGCACTCGACGTGCTGCTGAATTATCCGTGGCCGGGCAACGTGCGCGAATTGAAAAATCTGGTGGAACGGCTGGTGATTATTTGCCCATCGCCGCGCATCGAGCCGCATCACTTGCCGCCCGAACTTTTTCGCGGCGCGTCGAAAAGCCCGCAGAAGCCTTATGAAAGTTTGCAGGAGGCGAGGTCAGCGTACGAACGTGAATTCGTGCTGCGCAAGCTGGAGGAAAATCGCTGGAACATGACGAAGGCAGCACAGGCCTTGGGCCTGGAGCGCAGCCATTTATACCGCAAGATGCGCTCGCTTGGTATCGCGCCGACGCGGGTGTAACTCTGCGACGCGACACCACGCAATGTGGCGCGGCGGTAGCCTCAATACAACGGACTCGGAGCTCCGCGGCTCAGTTCCCTTCCTACGCGGCGGCGTGATAGACCTTACGAGCCTACGCGGATATGGGCGAACGAATTAAACAGCCCGAAAATATTCAGCAGCCAGAGCACTACCGCGATCACTACGACCGCATTCAGGATTGATTTGATCGTTCCCTGCATAGGGATCAGGTTGACCAGCCACAGCAGCACTCCGACGACGATCAAAACCATTATTATCGTTAACAATGGCATTGGTTGTTGCCCTCCTTTGTTGAGCAGTCGTACCGATTTTTCTCGAGGTGAGAATACGCATGGATGCGGCGGCGGACCATACATGGAATGGAGTAGAGCCACTCAGGGATTTACGTTATGCCACCCGCCGCGAGCCTTTGTCGCTGCAACGGACCTGCTCGCTCTCGCGACGTACGTCGAAAGATTTGACACAGAGGGCAGAGGGGACAGCCGGGGGAGAATCGGAGACGGCCGCGGCTTTTACCGCAGAGGCGCAGAGAAGAGCATATCGGCACCGGCTGAGGAGCCACATCACGACTTGTTAGCTAGCGGTGGCGCGGGCGATGCGGATGATGGCGGCAACGCTGCGGTCCACGTCCTCTCTGGTGGTGGCCCAGGAAGATACGCTGATGCGCATCGCGGTTTTTCCTTGCCACACGGTGCCGCTGCACCAGCAGGTGCCTTCGTCTTGAATGCGGTGGATGACTTGTTGAGTTTTCTGTGCGTCACCGAAGGTTACCAGCACCTGATTGATGACGACTTCGTTCAACACTTCGAAACCCGCAGCACGCAGGCCTTCGGCGAACTGACGAGCGTAGGCGCAGGTTCTTTCGATCAAATCGGCGAGGCCTGAGCGGCCTAAAGACTTCAGCGTGGCCCACAATTCAACTCCGCGGGCGCGGCGCGACGCTTCCGGGGTGTGGTGCATTGGCTCGCGCCTCGTCCCTGGCGCGAGGTACGCAGCGGAAGAGAGGCCCATGCTCGCGCGTAGAGCTTCTCCGTTCCTCACGATTGCGAGGCCACAATCGTAGCTGGCGTTGGGCCATTTGTGCGCGTCGGTGGCCCAGGAATCGGCGTGCTCGTATCCGGCCATCAGGTGCCGATATTTCGGGGACGCGGCGGCCCACAGGCCGAACGCGCCGTCCACGTGGACCCAAGCGCCCTGTGCGTGCGCGGCTTCGCAGATGGGAGCGGCGGGATCGAATGCCCCGGTGTTGACGTTGCCGGCCTGAATACAGACGATCGTGTTGCGAGAAAGTTTCAGCAGTTTGTGCGCGCGCATTCTTCCCTGCGCATCCACTTCCACAAAACGAATGCGACTGCGGCCCAGGCCGAGCAGGTTCAAGGCCTTGAGCGCCGAGGCGTGAATTTCGGCACCCGCTACAACTTCGATCGGCGGCGCACCGAACAGTCCATCCTCGACGACGTTCCAACCTTCGCGCGCGAGCAGCGAGTAGCGCGCGGCCGCGAGCGCAGTGAAATTTGCCATGGTCGCTCCGGTGACCAATCCGCCTGCGCAATCGGGCGGCAGGCCAAGCGCTTCGCAGGTCCAGCGAATTACGATTTCTTCGAGCTCCGCCGCGACGGGAGACATGACGCGCAAAGCGCAATTCTGGCCCCAGACTGCTGTGAGAAAGCTAGCGGCCATTGCGGTGGCGAGACTACCGCCGAGGACATAACCGAAGTAGCGCCCGCCGGTGTTTGTTACCGTGGCTGGTGAGCCGAATTCATCGAGCTGCTCAAGAACTTCCTGGGAGTCGCAGGGCGCTTCCGGAAAAGGCTCGTTGAATTTCTGGAGCCCGGCGAGTGCAACTTCTGTCGGTGAAACCCTGCGATCGGGAGCGGCGCTGGCGTATCGAGCGGCCAACTCGGCAGCGCGCGCTAGGAGTGCGGACGTACCTTGTTGATTCATCGCAGGAGCCTCCGATTCCCTTTCGAGTCTCGCGGAACCGTTTCGTTACTGCGCGTGCCGATCAGTCGCAGGGTGCGCCACACTCGCCGGGAGCTCGCTGAGGAAGAATACAGAAGGCTGTGCGGAGGAAAAGAGCCGCATTGGCTGCCTGCCAATTGATCTCGAATCTGGGAAATGGCATCCGAGCGCTTTGCCCTTGGGTAGCTGTTCGAACAAGACCCAATATTGGATGCTTTAGTGGCTCGCGTTTATGCCCTAGACAATTGCGACAATTGCAATGTCTTTGCGCGATGCCCAAACTGATTTAGGATGATTGCGAACTCAGCACGCGTGCCCGCGACAAAGCCTGGCGTTGCTGCTGCGAATTGCAGAATCGACGCCGAGTGAGCGAAGTTTCTTGAAGGGATCCAAAATTGCGCAATGCAAATGAATCGCGCCGCGACTTCTTGAAGCTGGCCGGAACTGCGGCCTGTGCGGCGGCGTGCCCGAGCGCTTTGCGCGGTTTCGCTGGGCGGGCCGAAGCGTCGCAATCCGCGGGCAGCGCGCCGGATTATGTGCTGCGAATTGCCGCAAGCGCCGTGGAGATCGCCCCGAAGCGCATCGTCTCCACAATTACTTACAATGGCCAGTTTCCTGGCCCGCTGCTGAAATTCAAGGAAGGACGCCCCGTTAGCGTGGAAGTGCACAACGATACGGACACACCAGAGCAGCTGCACTGGCATGGGCAACTCGTTTCTGCCGACATTGACGGCGCAGCGGAGGAAGGCGCTCCCTTCATTCCGGCACATGGAATGCGGCGCATTGATTTCACGCCGCGGCCAGCCGGGCTGCGTTTCTATCACACGCATAATCGCGCGGGAGCGGATTTGTACGCGGGGCAATACACCGGACAGGTTGGAGCCGTCTACATCGAACCGCAGCACGAACCGGGCGGCTACGACCGGGAGGTGTTTCTTGTACTGAAAGAGTTCGAGCCGAGCTTCAGCCAGGGCGGCGACATGGCTCAGGATTTTCTGGCGCCCTCGACGAAGGTTAAAGAGCTTGAATCCGCAGGCGAGTCCGCGATGAAGGCGTCACTCGCGAAAGGCATGCCCCACGGCTACGAGGTGGGCTACCGCTATTTCACCATCAACGGCCGAATGCTCGGACACGGCGAGCCGGTGAGAGTGAAACAAGGCGAGCGCGTTCTGTTTCACGTCTTGAACGGCAGCGCGACCGAGATTCGCAGCTTGGCGCTGCCAGGGCATTCGTTCAAAGTTGTCGCTCTGGACGGAAACGCGGTTCCAGCGCCGGCCGAAGTCCCGGTGCTGTGGCTCGGGACAGCCGAGCGCATTTCGGCGATCGTCGAGATGAATCATCCGGGCGTGTGGATTATGGGTGACCTTGCGGATGACGATCGCGGGCACGGCATGGGAATCGTCGTGGAGTATGCCGGACACAGCGGCAAACCCGTGTGGGCGCCGCCGAGGCCGTTCCATTGGAATTATTTGCGTTTTGGGAAGGCTGGCGCGATCGCTCCGCCGCCCGACGAAACGTTCGAGATGCTGATTGCGAAAGACAATGCCGCGGAAGGCGGATTTAACCGCTGGGCGATTAACAGCTTCGCTTATCCCATGAACGAGGGAATCGTTCCAGCGTCATTCCATTTGAAGCAAGGCCGGCGCTACCGTATTCGCACGCGCAATGCCAGCGACGACATTCATCCGATCCACCTTCACCGGCACAGCTTTGAACTCACGCGAATCGCTGGCGTGGCGACCGCAGGAGTGATGAAAGACGTGGTGATGCTCGGCGGCTATCAGGAATTGGATCTGGATTTTACGGCCGACAATCCCGGGCTTACTCTGTTCCACTGCCATCAGCAGCTGCACATGGACTTTGGATTTATGACCCTGTTCGATTACGTGTAAGAACTGGATCGCCATGAATTTCTTCGGGAAATTGCTCCGCACGAATGTGCCATCGGCCGTTCTGGTTGTTCGCTTTCTCGTCGGCGGCGTATTTCTGCTAGAAGGGATGAAGAAGTTTCTTTTCGTCGAGCAGTGGGGCGCGGGCCGGTTTGCGCGTATTGGCATTCCCTCGCCGCAGATTCTGGGGCCGTTCGTCGGAACCGTGGAAATTGTTTGCGGGCTCCTGCTGCTGGCTGGACTGCTGACTCGGATCGCTTCGATTTTCCTGATTGTTGATATCTCTGTGGCAACCGCCTCCACGAAGATCCCCATTTTACTGAAGAGCGGATTTTGGCCGATGGAGGCGGAAGCGCGAACGGACTACTCCATGCTCATGGGTTTAGTGTTTCTGCTGATAGTCGGCGCGGGAACGTGGTCGCTCGACGCGCGGCTTTCCTCCCGAAGCGACCATGGCTGAGCAGCCGGCGGCGGAAGCTTCGCACTCCCTGTCATCTCCACAAAAAGTCTCGCTACGCGAACTCGCCGTGTTCTTTCTGCGGCTGGGCTGCACCGCCTTCGGCGGGCCTGCAGCGCACATCGCGATGATGGAGGATGAGCTAGTTCGCCGGCGCCAATGGCTTTCTCGCCAGAAATTTCTCGACCTGCTCGGCGCCAGCAATCTGATTCCGGGCCCCAGTTCCAGTGAACTGGCCATCCACATCGGCTATTTGCTCGCCGGATGGGCCGGACTGCTGGTTGCCGGGGTGTGTTTCATTCTTCCCGCGGCAATTATGGTGGCCAGCATCGCGTGGGCTTACGTACGCTTTAGCAAGCTTCCAGCGATCTCGGCGATTCTCTACGGGGTGAAACCGGTTGTGATTGCAGTGATTCTGCAGGCGCTGTGGGGGCTGGGACGCACCGCAGTGAGAACAACGTTTTTTGGGATCGTGGGCGTCGTGTGCGTGCTTCTGGCTTTTCTCGGCTTGCATCCTTTGCTTGTGCTGGCGCTGGGCGGCTGCGCCGTATGTCTCATGAGCTTCGGAACAGCGCGCTCGGCACACGGTGCGATTCCATTGGCTACTGCTCCAGTGACGGCTTGGACCGGCGGAGCAGCGGCTTTCAGCCTGGGTTCGCTCTTCCTCGTGTTCTTGAAAATCGGGGCGGTCGTGTTCGGAAGCGGCTACGTTTTGCTGGCGTTCCTGCGAGCGGATCTCGTCGCGCATCGCGGCTGGCTCACAGACTCGCAGCTCGTGGACGCGGTAGCGGTGGGACAGGTGACGCCGGGGCCGGTTTTCACGACGGCTACTTTTGTCGGGTACATCCTGGACGGAATGCGCGGCGCGACTGTCGCGACCGTGGGAATTTTCCTTCCTGCGTTTGTTCTGGTTGCGATCAGCGGGCCTCTGGTGCCTCGGATTCGGCGGTCCAAGATTGCGAGTACGTTTCTGGATGGCGTGAACGTGGCATCGCTCGCTTTGATGGCAGCGGTCAGTTGGCAACTGGGACGAGCGGCGCTGGTGGATGTTGTGACCATAGCTTTGGCAGCGGTGGCCGCTATCGCGCTGCTGCGGTATCGGGTCAATTCCGCTTGGCTGGTACTGTTTGGGGCGATTGTTGGTGTGGCGTGGAATTTATTTCGAGTGCGCTGAGCGCGCGCTGCGACCGAATTTCAGCGGCGGAGTGTAGTCGTTCGACGAATACTAGCCTTCTTCGGCTTTCTGGAATTGGGCTAGCTGCTCTAGCTGGCGGTGCCAGTCGAGTTGGCGGACTAGGGTGGAGTTTTGGCGCCAGTTGGCTTGGACTTTTACGAAGAGCTCGAGGAATATTTTTGAGCCCAGGATGAATTCGAGTTCTTTGCGCGCGGCAGTGCCGATTTTCTTGATGCCTTCCCCGCCCTTGCCGATCAGGATGCCCTTCTGGCCTTCGCGTTCGACGTAGATGGTGGCGCGGATGCGCAGCAGCTTGGGAGTTTCCTCGAAATTATCAATCAGGACGGCGATGGCGTAGGGGACTTCGTCGCGCGTCTGGAGTATGGCTTTTTCGCGCACAACTTCAGCGGTGAGGAAGCGCTCGGGCTGGTCGGTGAATTGTTCGGGCGGAAAATGCGGCGGGGCTTCGGGCAAGCGCGTGAGCCAGGAATTGACGAGATCGAGGCAGCCGGCGCCGGTGAGCGCGGAGATCGGGAAAATCTCGGCGAAGTCGAATTCTTTGTTGTAGCGCTCGATCAGCGGAAGCAGCAGATGTTTGGCGATGCGGTCTACTTTATTGAGCAGCAGGTAGACGGGACCGTGAAATCGCTTAATCCATTCGATGGAGAAGCGGTCGCCAGGGCCGAAGTTCACGGAAGCGTCGGCGATGAGGCAGAGGATGTCGATGCCTTCGAGCGCGTGCTGGAGCTCGTCCATCATCATGCGGCTGAGGACGTTTTTCGGCTGGTGAATGCCCGGCGTATCTATCAGGACGATTTGCGCGTCTTCGCGATTCAGGATGCCCTGGATGCGATTGCGGGTGGTTTGCGGCTTGGGGGAAACGATGGCGACTTTTTGGCCCACGAGAGTATTGACGAGCGTAGATTTGCCCGCGTTGGGGCGACCGACAATCGCAACGAAGCCAGATTTAAATGGCATGGATATAAGAATTGTACGCCTTTGAGGTGCGGTGAGGAAAGCGAGCTGCAAATCCCGGCGTCGCAATCTGGATTATTTTCGCTTAGCAGAGCGATTGATCTCTAGGCGCCTAGTAAACGATCGAATTCTCTCTGGGTAACGCGATAGCATTCGCAGGAGCGCTTCTGCAGGCCCGCATGGTCGAGGATAGTGACGTGCCCGCGGTCGTACTTGATGAGCCCGACTTTTCTTAGAGCGTTGGCCGCAACTGTCACTCCCGCCCTTCGCACGCCGAGCATCATGGCGAGAAATTCTTGCGTGAGCGGAAAATCGTTCGATTGCATGCGATCATGCGTCATCAGGAGCCAGCGGCAACATCGCTGCTCCAGAGAGTGGAAGGTGTTACAGGCGGCCGACTGCGCGACTTGGTCAAAAAATGCATGGGCGTAATGGAGCATAGCGGCTCGTATCGTGGCGCTCCGCTGCATCGCGTCTTGGAATAACTTGGCCTTCATTTTCAGGCCGCTGCCGGCAACCTGCATGTAAACGCTAGTGGGAGATCGATCGTCGCCGAATACGACCGGCAGTCCAACGATCCCCTCGTTGCCGATCGTGCCGACCTCGGCGACGTCACCGTTGGTCATGGTATTAACCAAAGATCCGACGCCGGTCTCGATGAAATAGACGAAAGTGATTGGCTCGTTGGCCTCATAGAGTGGACATTTGTACGGGAGGCTGGTCGGTAGCAGATGCGCACGGAGCAGCTGGTAATCCTCGCGCGACAAAGATGCTAGCAGTCGATTGTGACGGGCAGGGGGAGAGATGGCAGAGTCCGGCACGGACAGAACCTGACTATTGAGCGCGAGACGCTTGCCATCTGAGGCCATGGTTCCCTCCCGTCTGACAGATTATCTCGATTCACGAAAGGAATATGTAACGACGCTCAGCTCGCGTTGTGACGCCGATCACAAAAGCGCGTAACGACCAAGTTAATTCCCGCGGCAAGAAACTAGATTGGAATTGTCGCATCGCGCGAGAAACGAACCAACCGAGAATCCAAGGCACGAAAATTAAACATCAGAAACGATGCAACTGCAACCCCGATCAATCGCTAACCTTCCTCGAGGTGTTGCTCCGTGAAGATGTGAATTTCCCGACTGTGTGCTGGGCCATTACCAACCCATCTGGCGCATGCGCTCGAGGATGAGCGCGCTATAGCGATTCATGTGATCGGGGCGTCTCTTCAAGGGCAGCGGCAGGATTGCTGCGAGTTGGGCCGCTTGCTGGCGGTCGATGCTGCGGGCTGAGGTTCGGTAGTAGTAACGGCAGGCCGACTCCGCGCCGTAAATCCCAGGACCCCACTCGACCACATTGAGGTAGAGCTCCAAAAGGCGCTGCTTGCCGAGAACCAATTCGGCCACGGGGACGAGCGTGAACTCGGCGCCCTTGCGGAGGATGGAGCGGCCAGTTCCGAAGAACAGATTTTTTACCAATTGCTGCGTGATAGTGGAACCACCGCGAATGCGGCCGCCTTCCAAATCGCCTTCCGCCGCGATTTCCATCGCGTCCCAATCGAATCCGTGATGCTGGTAGAAGCGCGCATCTTCCGCGGCAATGACAGCATGCTGTAAATCGGGCGAGACTTGGCTCAGCGGAACGAATTCGTATCGTTCGTGATACGGCGTGCGCTGGATCCATGATTGCACGCGGCGTTCCATATGCACAGCGGTGGTCGGCGGGTCGATCCAACGGGCAGCCACAAGGATCAGCACGGCAAGCGACCAAAGAAGCGCCAGCCCGATCAGAAGCCATTGCACGACAGATCGGAGATTGAGCTTCCGATGCGGGGTCTGCGTCGGCGGAGCCGGCAGCGGCGCCCGAGGTGTGTTTGGAGTTGGCTCCGGAATTTCAGTCACGCTTCAGAATAATCGTTTGGGCCGGATTGACATAGCGCCCAATTCGTCGCGCTACCGAAAGCGCGCCGCAGCGCCCTTCCGCGACTTCTTGACTTCGGCATGCATCGTTGTAGACTCGTGCTCCATCCGTGGTGCGCCACCGGACAAGTGTCTGAGGCGGCCACGTGTTCCAAACAGCACATTGCACCGCACGATCGGTAACCTAGGAGGCTCTATGGCATACCCCGTACGAGCAATTCCGGAAGGATATCACTCGATTAGTCCATCGTTAACCTGTAAAGACTGCGCGCACGCGATTGATTTTTACAAGAACGTGTTCGGCGCGGTTGAAGTGATGCGCATGCCATCCCCCGATGGCAAAATCTCCCACGCGGAAATGAAAATCGGAGATTCGATTATTTTTCTAAACGACGAAATGGGACCAGCCGGGGCCGTCACTCCTGGGGCGCCGAGGATGTCGCTGTTCCTTTACGTCGAGAATGCGGATAAGACTTTCACGCGAGCAGTGGCCGCCGGCGCGCAGATTGATATGGCGCTGGAGGACCAATTCTGGGGTGATCGTTACGGCAAGGTAACAGATCCGTTTGGGCACCAGTGGGGGATCGCAACGCATGTGGAAGACGTAGCTCCGGAGGAAATTGGAAAGCGAGCGGCCGCGTTTTTCGCCAAGGCCGCGGGGCAGAGTTAGTCTTCGGTTGCGTATTCGCACGATCGGAAGTGGTGAATCGGGCTCGCTATTGGCGGGCCCGATTTTTTTGGTGGGCGAGTCCGGGAACTGAAACGGCTCGGCTGCACGGAAGAGGAAGTCAAAAAAATCCAACACAGAGGGCGCAGAGGAAAACCGGAGAGCACAGAGAAAACCTAAGAGCACAGGCAAGATTGTTCCCTATGCTACCGAGCCATTACACGGTGCGGGCGGTGGAGGCGGCGGTGCTGGGGATGGGGCGGGCGCGGACGCGGAGGACTTTGCGTTGGTTGGCTTCGATTACTTCGAAACGGAGTCCGTCGGCTTCGACTATTTCGCCGGTGCGCGGAACATGGCCGGCTACGCTATTGAGGAGGCCGGCAATCGTGGTGGCGGCGGAATGCTGCATGCCGGAGTCGAGTTGCACGCCGAATAGTTCGCTGACTTTTTCCAGCTGCACGCTGCCGCGAATCACCAGGGCTCCGCTGGCTTCACGAACCACGTCTGGCGCTGGCCGGCGGTCTTCCTCGCCGATTTCACCGACAATTTCTTCCACCATATCTTCGATGGTGACGAGACCAGCCATCAGGCCGTATTCGTCAATCACGATAGCCATCTGCTGATTTTTGCGCTGCATTTCCTTCAACAGCTCCGAGCCGAATTTCGTTTCGGGGACGAAGAGCGCCGGGCGAATCAGTTCGCGCACGGTGCGATGCGCGGCTTCGCGGTCGGGGACTTCGAGCATGTCGCGACCCATGACGATGCCGGCGATGTCGTCGAGAGATTTTTCGAACACAGGCAAGCGCGAGAATTTCGTTTCGACGACGAGGTCGCGCAATTCTTCGAGCGACGCGTCGGCGCGGATAGCGATTACATCGGGGCGTGGAGTCATCACGTCGCGCACGCGTTTGTCGCCGAATTCGACCACGGATTCGATCAGGCGGGCTTCGTCCTGTTCGATGATGCCCTCTTCCGTGGCGGCGTCCACGAAAGCTTCAATGGCTTGCTGCTGCTCGGCGGCGGGGGTTTGCTCCTCTTCCGATTCTTCCGAGAGATGCAGCACGGAGATTTGCAGCTCGAGCACGGCTTGCACCGGCCAGATGATGAACATGAACACGCGCACGATGGGAACGAGCGGCAGCACCCAATTCCCCGGAGCGCGCGCGAGCAGCAGCGCCGGGAAAAACTGCATGGCGACAACAACTTCGGCGCCCAAGAAAAAAATCATTTCGACGGCGGCTTCCCAGGTGCCGGGGACGAAGAAGAGGACGCCGCGCGCTGTGATGGCGGCCACAAAAACGAGCCAGAAGCGCGCGAGCAGGCTGAAGCCGAGGGCGGCGCGGCGGCGTTCCATGTGAAAGCGCGGCTCGACGTCCGTTTCGAACGTATCGAGATGTTGATGGATGCGTCCTGAGTGCACGCGGCCGAGCTCGCGGAACGCGCGGTCGAGGTAAGAAAAAACCACCAATCCTATGGTGAGACCGAGCACGCCGGCGGAATAGAGAAAGATCGGCATCGTCAGAGCAATCCTAAATCGCGGCGCAGGCGATTTTCGCGGCGGTCCATTTCGCCTGAGTCGGTCTCGTGATCGTAGCCCAGCAGATGCAGCATGCCGTGCAGAATAAGAATGCGCATTTCGTGATCGAAGGCGCGGCCGAAGCGCAGAGCGTTGCGGCGAGCGACGGCGGGCGCGATGGCGATGTCACCGAGATATTCGGGAACAGCTCCGGATGGTGACGCGGTCGTAGCCGCAGCGACGCGCGAGGCGTGCGCACGGCGCGGCTGACGATGCTTTCGCGTGGTTGCGGGTTCTGCCTGCGAGTCATCTGCTGGGAAGGACAATACATCGGTCGGGCGATTTTTGCCACGGTAGGCGCGATTCCAGCGTCTGATCTGCGCATCGGTGACCAGCGCGACGGTAAGCGAACGCGCTGCGAGGCGCAAGCGCTTGCGCGCGGCGGCGAGAAATTTCTCCAGGCCGGAAATGGAAACACGAACGCGACGCTGTTGATTGAGGATCATGCGCGCGAGGCTAATCCCGCGGATTCTGCAGGCCGGAATGGCCAGCGCGTCCGGCGCCTGAGGCGCGACCATTGTGGTGCGGATGCGTGGCGGCGTGCTCGTCGTAGGCCTTGATGATGCGTTGGACGAGATTGTGGCGGACGACGTCGCGTTCATCGAAATATGTGAACGAGATGCCTTCGATCTTGCCGACGATTTCGATGGCTTCGATCAGGCCGGAGCGGCGTGATTCGGGCAAATCAATTTGGGTCACGTCGCCGGTGATTACCGCCTTGGAATTGAAGCCCAGGCGGGTGAGGAACATTTTCATTTGTTCGCTGGTGGTGTTCTGGGCCTCGTCGAGAATAACGAACGAATCATTCAGCGTGCGGCCGCGCATGAAGGCGAGCGGCGCAACTTCGATGATGCCCTTCTCCAGGAAACTCTCCAGCTTGTCGGCTTCGAGCAGGTCGTGCAGCGCGTCGTACAGCGGGCGCATGTAGGGATCCACTTTTTCCTGCAGCGTGCCGGGAAGAAATCCCAAGCGTTCGCCGGCTTCGACGGCAGGGCGAGCGAGGATGATGCGGTTCACTTGCTTGGACAGAAGCGCGGTGACGGCCATAGCAACGGCGAGATAGGTTTTGCCCGTGCCACCAGGGCCGATCGCAAAAACCATGTCATAAGCTTCGAGGGCTTCCATGTAGCGCTTTTGGTTCGCGCTCTTGGGCGTGATTGTCTTCTTGCCGAAGGAGCGGGTGTTCGAGAGCGCAAATGCGCCGCGCGAAGACGTGGCGGTGTGTTCGCCAGTCGCGCCCGTCGCGATGCGTAGCAGGGATTTCACTTCCTGGCTATCGGGAATGCGTCCGTCGCGGATACGCTGATTGTATTCGCCCAGGATTTGCGCCGCGCGCTCCACCTGCGGTTGGGAGCCTTCGATTTCCAGATCGTGATCGCGCAGATGCGTAGTGACGTGAAGGGCGGACTCGAAGAGTTTAAGGTTTTCGTCGAGGGTTCCGAAGAGTTCGTTGATGCCACCTGCCAGCCGGACCGTTTGTTTCATTCAGTTTCGCGGGAGCGAAGCCTCCTGGATACGACCCCAATTCCTGTAGTTAGCGTAGCGCGGGACGGGGGGAGGGTCAAGGCAGGCGCGCAGGATTCATCAGAGAGTAACATTGGGCTAGGGCCCGAGTGCGCGGACGCAGCGCCAAAGGCGGGGTTGGCCGCGTGGCACCGGCGCGGCGAAGGGTTCGCTTTTGGGCACCTATTTTTTGAATAGGCCCGGTTACGACGCTTCTATCCCTCAAGATTATAGTGGGTGGCTGTTACCGGGGAGAGTTGGATGACGAACGGCAAAGAACCGCCGCCGAGTCTGGCGGGCCAGAGTTACAACAAATTGCGCCGCACCCAACGCGTACACATCCAGATGGCGGTGATCGTCCGCGGCACCAGCAAGGGCAAAGCCTTCGAAGAAGAGACCAAGACCAGCACCGTGAACGCTAATGGCTGCCTGGTTTCGCTGGAAGCCCCAGTAACACGTGGTCAGCAGGTTTCCATCGTCAATTCCAAGACGGTGGAAGAGTTGACGTGCAACGTAGCGTTTATCAGCGAAAACAAGGGAGGCAAATCCGAGGTAGGTTTGGAATTTACCGAACCTTCGCCGCTTTTCTGGCGTATCGGATTTCCTCCAGAGGATTGGAGCGAATCCACGGAACGCAAGCGCGTGCCTTTGCCCGCCAAGCCCAACCCCGCAGGCCCGCAAGAAAAAAAATAACGACGAAATTACTTGGGATGTGCGAACTCGATGGCCACGACAGCTATCGTGCGAATTGCCGCGCGCGCCAGCCTGCGGCTTACGGTTTCGCCGCCGGGAATTGAACTTTGGGAGCTTCCCGGGACGCCTCGGCGGCCTGGAAGTAATCGTTGTTGCGTTTGAAGCCGGCCCATCCGGCGAAGATGTTGTTGGGGAACAGGCCGATGTAAGTGTTGTATTCCTGGATCGAATCATTGTAACGCTTGCGTTCGACGGCGATGCGATTTTCGGTCCCGGCCAGTTCGTCCTGCAGGCGAAGGAAGTTTTCGTTGGACTTCAGTTGGGGATAATTCTCGGAGAGAGCCAGGACTTTCAATTCCAAGGGATAAATTTGATTGCTGGCGGCAATTTTGTCGGCGGGAGTCTGCGCGTTCATGTATTGCGTGCGGGCTTTGGCGATATCGTCGAAGACGGTTTGTTCATGCGCGGCGAAACCCTGGACGGTGGCGACGAGGTTGGGGATCAAGTCGGCGCGGCGCTGCAGTACTACATCCACTTGCGCCCAGTTGGATTTTACTTGTTCGTTGAGGCGAACCATCTCGTTGCGGCGGCCAGCGTACATGCCGCCAACGATGAGCGCGAGGATGAGGATGACGGCGATTACGCCAAGGGCTGCTTTCATGGACTGCCTCCGATCAGGATGTAATGCGGTGCCATCATACTGCAAGAGCGGCGGTTCGCGCTGCTCAGGGCGCGTCGAACCGGCGGTCTACTTCGTTGGTTACTATCTCTACGAATTCCAGGTAGGCGTGCAGGGAAGCTTCGACGTCGATCTCGCGAGGTTTGCGCTTTTTTTCGCGGAGGTCAAGCATGGCGTGGAACGCGGAGGGGTCTGCGCCGGTGAGGGCCGCCACGGCGGCGACGGCTTCGCGTTTGCTGGCGGGCATGGGCTGGCCGAGGGCGAATAGCGCGTGACGAAACAGCGCGCAGAAACTGGAGACGGACTGCGACATGATGCCGAGATGCGCTTTGTAACTTAGGGGCGCGGCTAGGACGGCCTGGCGCAGGCGCAGCCAATCGGCGCGCAGTTCGCGTTCGACTTGCAGGCGATGCAGGCGCAGAGGAACTTCGAAGTTGTCGAAAAAATCCGGGCCGAACAGCAGGCGGTGGTGGCGCGTGATGTCAAGCAGCTCGATAGCGAAGACGTCCGCGGAACGGCGGAGTTCATCGAGCGTGAAGAGGAGAGGCGGAGGATTGCCCTGGCGCACCCACCATTCCGAGGCGTCGTGGAGATGCTCGAGATCTTCGGAGGCCGCGCGCTCGACGATGCAAAGAACGTTGAGATCGGAATGTCCCGCGCGGAATTCGGCGGTGACGGCCGAGCCGTAGAGCACGACGGCTTTCAGGTTGGCTTCGGCTGCGGCTTTCAGACGGCTTACGAGTTCAGTTAGTTTGGCTTCCATCGCACAACCTTTGCTGAATTGACGTTCATGACGGTCAAGGCCGAATGCAAAGGCAAAATCAAAGACGCCCGCCTCAAGAGCAGGCGGCCGCCACAAATTCAAAAGCTACTGCCACTTTTGATATAAAACCTGTTACCAACTGCCGCCCGCGCCGCCGCCGCCGAACGAGCCTCCGCCGCCGCCACCAAAACCACCGCCACCGCCGCCGAAACCTCCGCCGCCGAACCCACCGCCGCCCCAGCCGCCGCGACCCATGCTGCTTCCAATCAGCGGTCCGATCCACCACCCGCTGCCGCCGCCTCGGCCACGCCCTCCGCCACCCCGCATTGACTTCAGCACCATGTAAGCGAAAAAGATGCAGAGGCCGAGGAATATGAGTGCGCCCAAGTCGCCGAAGGGGCTGCTCTGATTTCCTCGATCATTCCTTGGTGGCGGCGCGCCGCTCAGCGTGACCCCGCGGTCCTGCGCGATCACGTCCGCGATGCGCCGGGTCATCAGCGCCACCGCCGCGTCGTAGTTCCCTTGCCGGAGATAAGGAACTGCTTCGCGGCCGAAGCCGCCGACTTTGCCGTCAGGCAGGATGCCTTCCAGACCGTACCCGACTTGCGTCCAGTATTTGTGGTCGTTCACTGCCAGAAATATCAGGACGCCACTGGACGTTTGCTTCGGCCCTACGCCCCATTTGCTGGCCACGTCGAAAGAATAATCCTCGACGGTGCGGTCACCAAGCGACGGGACGATTACGACGAAAATTTGCGCTTTGGCTTTGTCGTTCACTTCTGTACAAAGGGCTTCCAGTTGCTGGCGCGCGGCAGGACTCAGGACGCGGGCGTAGTCGTTAACGTAACCCGTGGGCTTGGCCGGAACATCAACGACGTCTCCCTTGGGCTTAACGGGAAGATCAGTTGCCTGAGCGGCTGCCGACAGCGATGCCAGGCAAAGAGCGAGCAGCAGCACCGTGGAGCGCGCAGGGTAGCGCAAGCTCCCAGCGCGGTACGAACGTGGATTCAGGGCGCAAGTCATCAGATGCCGCGCGCATGTTAGTTCGACGTTGCGGTGAGTGTCAACGCAAGCAGCGACCGGATCGCGAAGCGAGCGGCGTTACCTATACCGGTAACGCAAGTCGTGACCCGTGTACAGAGCTTTGGTCTTGCAGGATGGGCAGACCATTTCCTGGCCGCCGGGAGGGAATTCGGGGGCGGTGGGGATCAGGTAGTCAACTAGCTTTCGGTCTCTGCCGACCTCCGAGTGCGTGAAGCTTGCGAGACAATTGCGGCAGTCCACCACCCATCGAGGATTGAAGATTCTACTCACGGTGGATATGTAGGCTAGCGCACGGACAGCGCTTGCAAATACGGTAATGCTTGCTTTTTCCGCTGAGACAATCCTTCGTTTGTATGCGTAAGAACTCCGAGAGCGTCCGCGATTGCGAGGGGAAAGGGGCGATGCTAAACTCTGCGGCGCGCGTGTCCGAGTACGCACGGTACTGTCCGGAAATGAACGCCCGACGCTCACTATTTCCCGTTTAATCGTCTAAATTCAAGCGGTTATGCATGGCCGCGGTGTTGCATCGGAAATACATAAAATGAAACAAACACCCTTGTTCGCGCGTTTGAATAAGTTACAGGCCTGTGCAAGCTCACGAAAGAATTTTGGAGAGGACAACACGATGAACGGAAGTCTAAGGCATGTAGCGGTGGCGCTGCTGACGGCTGCTTCGCTGGTTGTGTCACCCGCGTTCGCCCAGGCGCAGCAAGGCCCGGTCCAAAACAACGGCCAGAGCCAGACCCAGTCTCAGCCGGGACAGACCGCGCAAGGCGTGCAGCCGCCGAGTCAGCCCGGTGCGCAGACGGGATCCGCCGCGTCGGAACCGGCACGCGACCTGAAGGCCACCATGGGCCCGGATTATTCCTATGGGCGCGCATGGTTTCCGAATATTTTCGCGCCTTACGCGCCGCAAAATATTCCGGAGCCGATGCTGACGAATTCCACGCGCCTGGATCAGTTGATTCAAGACGGCAAGCTGATGCTGAGCATGGACGATGCGGTGTCGCTGGCGCTGGAAAATAACCTGAATATCAGCGTGGAGCGGTTCGTGCCGTGGATCGCGGAAACGCAATTGCTGAAAGCAAAAGCGGGAGGCATTCCGCAATCCGCCAGCACTCAACAGGTGGTGCTGGGGTCTTCGCCATCGGTGTCCTTCGACCCTGTGTTCAGCGCGGGCTACCAGTGGTATCACTCCAATATTCCAGTGAATAACCCGTTTACTTCGGGAGTGGGCACCGGCACCAACATTCTGGTGGTGAATCAAAATCAGTCAGCCGTTAATTTCGGCTACACGCAGGGATTTCACACCGGCACCAACCTGCAGGTCACTCTGAACACGGCACGCAGCACAACGAACGAGCCGGACGTGTTTTTCAATCCTGCGTTCAACCCGATTTTGACGGCTACGCTCTCGCAGCCGCTGCTGAACGGGTTCGGTATTTTGCCGAATACCCGCTACATTATTGAAGCCAAGAACACGATCAAGGTGACGAATTCGATGTTCGCCCAGCAGGTGATCGCGGTGGTGACACAGACTTCGATCGACTACTGGGAACTGGTGTACGACCGCCAGAACGTGAAAGTGGCGGAAGCAGCGGTGGGCGTCTCACAAAAGCTGTGGCAGGACAACAAGAAACAACTGGAGATCGGTACCATGGCACCGTTGGACGTGCTGACCGCGGAATCGCAACTGGCCACCGACCAGCAAAATCTAATCGTGGCGCAGACCGCGAAGTTACAGCAGGAAACCGTGTTACTGAACGACATCGCCAAAAACCTGCTGGCGAAAGATGTGGCCGGGATCGAGATCGTACCGACTACGCCGATCACGCTGCCAGAAATCGTGGAAAACATGCCGCTTCAGGACGCGGTGCAGGAAGCCTGGCGGAAGCGCCCCGAACTTTATCAAGCCGATCTGAATCTGAAGAATTCGCAGATTGAGGTGAAGGCGACGCGCAATGCCCTGCTGCCTTCACTGAACGCTTACATTCAGTACCAGGCGCAAGGACTGAATGGAATTGGCATCAACACGAACACAGTTGCGGGCTCATACGTCGCCGATACCGCTGCGCCGCTGGTGGATGCGAATGGTAATGTGATTTTGATCGGCGGCAATCCTGCCTATACGGGCATACCGAATACGACGACTACCTTGACCCACGGCGGTGTGAGCAATGCGTTGGCCAACGTTTTTGAAAACCAATACCCGACGTATGCGGCGGGATTGACTTTGACCATGCCGCTGCGGAATCGTTCGGCGCAGGCGGATAGCGCGCGGGCGCAGTTCGACGAACGGCAGCAGCAAGTGCAGTACCGGCAGACCGAGAACACTATCGTTATAAATGTGCGCAACGCGATCATTGCTTTGCAGCAGGATCGTTCGCAGGTGGCGGCAGCAGAAAAGGCGCGCAATCTGGCGCAGCAGACGTTGGACGCCGAGCAGAAGAAATATCAGCTGGGATCGTCCACGTCCTACCAAGTCGTATTGCGGTCGCGCGACTTGACGGCCGCGCAGGGCACGGCAATACGCGCGCAGGCGAATCTGGCGGAAGCGCTGGTGAATTTCAATCAGGCGATGGGCCGCACGCTGGAAGTGCAGCACATCACCGTGGCGGATGCGATGCGCGGCACGACGATGCGCGATCCGCTGATTCCCGGGACTCCCGAACCTGGCTCCGTGGTCGGCGCGAAGTAAGTCAAGAGGCATGAGCCGAGCGTCGGCCCGTATCGTTTTGCCGAAACCACTACGGAGTGCGGCGGCTTGCTGCCGCTTTCGCCAGCACCGAATGTCCGGCAAGAAACGACCCTGGCGAGGCTTGCCTCGCCAGCCACACCTTACGCTGAAGATTTCGCTCCGCGGTGGCGCCGCGGCGCGCTGCTTTTGAACCACCCCTTGATCACGACGAAGCAGGCGAGGAAAGCTTCGCCTAGAGCGTTCTCTGGACCCGGTTTTCAGCTCGACGAAAGCGGCGGCAAGCCGCCGCACTCCATATGATCCTCGATGGCACAGCATAGGTTGGCCACTCCCTGCTGGTTGCCTGCTGCATGCACCGCGCGTATTTCTGCTTGTTGCTGCTTCTCTTCCCATGCCCTAAGATGAAGTATTGATGCGCTGGCGTGCATGCGTTTTCTTGCCTGGCGCGTTCTTGAAGGAGCCTTCCCTTATGCCTGAAAAAATAATCGAAAAGGCCGCCAAGACGCCGAAATCGCAGGCGACGGTCACGCTCGATCCCGAGCGCAAGGTTTCCGCCGGGGAGCGCGCGTGGGAGGAAAACACTTTGGCGCCGACGCTCGCGAAATCGCCCGAGCGGGCGCAGGAGTTTACGACAGTCTCGAGTTATCCGATTCGGCGGCTGTACACGGGCGCAGATTTGCCGGACTGGAATCCCGAAAAAGATCTGGGCTATCCGGGTGAGTCTCCTTACACGCGTGGAATTCATTCGACGATGTACCGCGGACGTTTGTGGACCATGCGGCAATTCGCGGGCTTCGGGACGGCGCAGGATACGAACGCGCGTTTTCGTTATTTGCTGGGGCAGGGGCAGACGGGACTTTCAGTGGCGTTTGATTTGCCGACTTTGATGGGTTACGACGCGGACCACGCGCTTTCCGAAGGCGAAGTGGGAAAGTGCGGCGTGGCGATCAGTTCGCTGGCGGACATGGAAGTGCTGTTCGATCAGATTCCGCTGGCGGACGTGACCACTTCGATGACGATCAATTCGCCCGCCGCGGTGATTTGGGCGATGTACCTGGCCGTTGCGGAAAAGCAGGGCGCGGACTGGAAGAAAATTTCAGGCACGCTGCAAAACGACATACTGAAGGAATACATCGCGCAGAAGGAATACATCTATCCGCCGGAACCTTCGATGCGGCTGGTGATTGATACGCTGGAATTCGGCGCGAAAGAAACTCCGAAGTTCAATCCGATTTCGATCAGCGGCTACCACATTCGCGAAGCGGGCTCCACGGCGATTCAGGAATTGGCGTTCACGCTGCGCGACGGGATCGAATACGTGGACTGGGGCGTGCGGCGAGGGATGGACGTAGACGATTTTGCGCCGCGGCTTTCATTCTTTTTCAATGCACACAGTGATTTCTTCGAAGAGATTGCGAAATATCGCGCGGCGCGGCGCATCTGGCACAAGACGATGACGGAGCGGTTTGGAGCGAAGAATCCGCGCTCGTGGGCGCTGCGCTTTCACACGCAGACGGCGGGCTGTTCGCTGACGGCGCAGCAGCCATACAACAACGTGGTGCGCACGGCGTTGCAGGCCCTAGCGGCGGTGATGGGCGGCACGCAATCGCTGCACACGAATTCCTTGGACGAGGCTTGGGCCCTCCCGACCGAATTTGCGGCAACCCTGGCGCTGCGCACGCAACAGATAATCGCGCACGAGAGCGGCGTCACCAATACGGCGGACCCGCTGGGCGGTTCGTTTTTCGTCGAGGCGCTGACGAACGAAGAGGAGCACGGCGCGTGGGATTACATCCACAAGATTGATGCGCTTGGCGGGATGGTGGCGGCGATTGAACGCGCTTACCCACAGCGCGAAATTGCGGAGGCGTCTTACAAGTATCAACTGGCGGTCGATCGCAAGGAAAAGATTATTGTCGGCGTGAACGATTACGTCGCCGAAGAAAAAGGCATCGACGTCTTGCAGATTGACGAAACCGTCGCGACGCGCCAAACCGCGCAGCTGCGGAAACTGCGCGCCGAACGCTCGAACGCAGAGGTCGAGCGGCGGTTAGCAGCATTGCGCAAGGCTGGCGAGGGCAAAGACAATCTCATGCCCTTCATCTATGACGCAGTAAAAGCCTACGCCACGCTCGGCGAAGTCTGCGACGCCATGCGCGCAGTGTTCGGCATCTACGAAGAGGTAGCAATCACGTAGCGCGAATCGCAACGTGTGGTTTCGCTTTTCTCTGCGTCCTCTGCGTCTCTGCGGTGAAAAATGACTGATGCCGAGCGAACCCATGAAATAATCGGCGCTGCGATCGAAGTTCATCGCGTCCCGGGTCCGGGCTCGCTGTAGTCGGCATATGAGGAATGCTTAGCGCACGACCTCAAACATCGCCTAATTTCGTTTGAGCGTCAGAAGGCGCTTCCGCTGGTCTACAGAGATGTGAAGCTCGATTGCGGGTATCGCATCGGTCTTTTGGTCGATCGCCGTGTGGTCGTCGAGCTTAAGGCGGTCGAAAATCTTGCACCCATTCACGACGCTGTCCTGTTGACATATTTGCGGCTGTCGGGGTGCCCGATTGGGCTGCTGATTAATTTTCACACCGTGGTGCTGAAGGATGGGATTCGACGGTTGGCTCATCCGTATCGGGATGAGAGAATCTGAACCGCAGAGACGCAGAGGACGCAGAGAAAGGCAAATGCCAAGACAACAACTGAAACTCGGACGATTCTCGTGGGGAGTTTGTGCCTTCGTCATCGTCTTCGGCATGGCGCTCTTCGCAGGCGGAGCGTCGGCATCGGCTAAAGAGAAGAAGCCTTCCGAGCGGAGCGGGTTCATCACCACCTCGGATGGCGTGAAAATTCATTACATCGAAGCGGGTAAGCTCGCAACCTCGCCTAGCGCGCAAATTGGCAACCCGATGCCGAAAGACGCAGTGATCAAGAAGGGCGAGATCGGACTTTCGGCGGCGCACCAGTTCCCTTCCATATTGTTCGTGCCCGGATGGACGATGCCGGCATGGATTTGGCAGAGCCAGATTGATTATTTCGCGCACGATTATCGCGTCGTGGCGATGGACCCGCGCTCGCAGGGGCAATCTTCGCAGACCAGCGACGGCCTGTATCCCGCAGCGCGCGCGCGCGACATCAAGGCTGTGGTGGATCAGTTGCATCTTGCGCCGGTGGTGATCGTGTCGTGGTCCATGGCGGTGGTGGAGACCATGGCCTACATCGATCAATTCGGCACGAACGATTTCGCGGGACTGATTTTGGTGGACAACGACGCGGGCGGGCGCGCGCCAGCCGACGCGGATCAGGATTTCGGCCTGCTGAAAGGAATCCTCGAGGACCGGAAAAATTCCGCCAACGGGTTCATTCGCCAATTAAATCTGAAAAAACCGCATTCCGAAGACTACATTAATAAGCTCGTGCAAGCCTCGCTGCAGGTGCCCACGAATACCGCGGTCGCGCTGCTAGTGGGCTATTTCGTCGCAGACTATCGCCCGGTGCTGCCGAAGATTGATAAGCCGGTGGTGGTTTGCGCGGCGAAAACCGGTTACATGGGCACGATCCTGGCGATGCAGAAAAACATCCCGAACTCGAAGCTGGAAATATTCGAAGGCGATGGCCATGCGCTGTTTGTAGACGACCCGGACAAGTTCAACGCGCTGGTGGAAGATTTTCTGCTGAATCTAGCGCGATAGAACCTCGCCGGGCCGTGCTGCTATCGTTTTACTGGGGATTTGAGTATTCTTGCCTAGCTATGCCTGACAAGAAAATCAGGGTGTTGATCGCCAAACCGGGCCTCGATGGGCACGACCGCGGCGCGAAGATCATTGCACGTGCACTGCGCGATGCCGGAATGGAAGTGATTTACACCGGGCTGCGGCAGACGCCGGAGATGATCGCGTCGGCGGCGGCGCAGGAAGACGTGGACGTGATCGGTCTTTCGATTCTTTCCGGCGCGCACAACACGCTTTGTCCGCGGTTGATGGAACTGCTGCGCGGCAAAGGCATGAACGACGTGACTGTGCTGATCGGCGGAATTATTCCCGAAGCGGACATTCCCGCGCTGAAGCAGGGCGGCATCGCCGAAGTTTTTCTCCCCGGCACCACCACGCAAGCCATCGTTGAGTTCATCCGCCATCGCGTTTCCACTGCTCCGCGCGAAGCGTAAGGTCGCGGTGAGCACTCGCCTGACTGCCACTCCGCTGGACAACATTCTCTTGTTGCGTCTCGAAAGTGACGACGGATTCTTTCGCCTGGAGATGCGCGTGATGGACGCGCTCGAGCGCGAAATCGCGCGCCTGCTGGAAACTTCGGATTTTGCCGCAGCGGTCATCACCGGCAGCGAGCAGGCGTTCGCAGCAGGGGCGGAGATTGCGGAAGTGGCGCGACTGACGCCCACTTCGGCGCTGGAATTTTCGCGGCGTGGTCAGGCGGTGCTGGGCGCTATTGCGTCGAGCGCGAAACCGGTGGTTGCCGCGATCCGCGGCTATTGCATCGGCGGAGGTTTGGATTTGGCACTGGTGTGCCGCGCCCGGATCGCTGCTGCTGATGCCGTGTTCGCGCACCCAGGCGTGACGCTGGGGATTATCACCGGTTGGGGCGGGACGCAGCGATTGCCGCAATTGATCGGGCACGCGCGGGCGCTGGAAATGTTCGTTGCCGGCGGGCGCATTCGCGCGGACCAAGCGCTGGCGTGGGGACTGGTCAGTCGAGTGTCCGCGGATGGTGAATTGGTAAACGAAGCTATTCGATTGGCGCGCGCTCTTGCACGATAGAGCAGCGGAGCACCGAGGGGCGCGACTGCTACGTTGAATTTCCAATCGCGCTAGGAGCTGACGCGGGCGCAGGCTCGGGCTGGAGCAGCGGAACTGGCTCATCGTCCCCGGTCACATCCACCTCGAGTGTTTCGAAACTCCAGTGATCGGCGCGCTTCTTCCCCGTCACAATGATTTCTCCTTTTCCGTTCGGGCCGGAGATGGGAATGCTGAGGCTGGCGTTTTCTTCCGTTCCGCTGAAACTCACGTTGCCGGAAGCGAGCCAGCCGATATGCAGCGGTTTCCCAAGTTTCGCCGCGACCGCCGGCGATTCCGTAGCGCGCTTGACAGCGAGTTGATAGGCGTACGACGACCGCATCGTTGACTCAACCGACCAAAAAAGCCCGCCGCCGGCTAACGCGAAAGCCAGGACGCCGACGACTATGAGTAGCGGTACAAACCACTTCCAGTTTCGCTCGAACCAAGTCTGCGGGCGCGTCTGCGACGGCAACGCTGCGAACGCAGGTGAAGGAGGAGTTGTCATTGAGTTTGCCGGGCTGGCAGGGGTGTCATACACCAAGAAGCACGGCGCTGCCAACGGTTTGTGGCGTACCGGTGCTGCGCCCACGCCGTAGGGGCGGGGCTGAGACCCCGCCCCTACAGGCAAACCGATTAACCCGCGACTCGCTGCGATTGCGAAGGCGGAAGAACTAGTTTTGTGCGCGTGTAGGCCACGCGAAAGCCATTCCGCTCGATGTTGCGATGCGAGATGCTGCCTGGTCGCGCGAAGCTGACCGCGAGGTCGCACCCCTTCTCGACCGCCCAAGCAAGACGGGCCGCGAGCAAGGCCGCTTGCACGCCGCGGCGTCGGAATGCGGGCAGCGTGCTCGCGCCAAAAAGCCCGCCGACGCCTTGGCCAGCGAACACACCCGCACCGCCCGCCACGATGCCGTCCACGAACGCCAGAAAAAAGCAGCCGTCGCGCCGGCCGTAGAAGCCCTCCATTACGTCGAGCATCGCCTGTGTCACTGGATAGTGTTCGGCGAAGCCCTGTGCAACGGTCTGCGTCCAGAGTTTCGCTTCATGGGGCTCTGAAACGCGAACGGTCACGCCTGGCGGCAAAGCGCCGGGAATGCGCGCCGCTGCAAGGTCGTCCAGGATCAGAACATCCGTAAGTTCCAGCAGGTGATAGTTGCGCGCCGCAAACTTCTCGTACAGGCTCGGTTCCACAAGGGGACAGAGTTCGACGGCCGCCGGAGCCTTCCGCGAGTGAAAAAATTCTCCGAGTGCGTCCACTTGGGCATCGCTCACGGGGCCGTTCAGGCCCACTCCGATGGCCTGCGTAATTGGTGAATCGACTCCGGCGAAAACTGCGATGCCCCCAGCAATTTCTTCGATGGCCACGGAATGTTCCGGGTGAAAGCGCTGGCAGGCCTCGGCGCACGCGCGTCCGGCATATGCTTCGGCCATTTCCAGGCGGCGTGCTAAATCCAAATCAATAAAACGCATTGGTGAATCTCCTGTGCGCGACGGTGCGCGCGGCTAGACGAGCGAGGACCAACTTGAATCGCTTGATTGGCGAAATCGCGAAGCGGAAGTCGCGAAGTTCAGGAATGCGCCGAAACGCCTAAGCTAGCGGGGCGCACCGGAGACAGTCCTATCCTTCGCGTGGGTACCACAACGCATAGGCGCCTCCAGAGGAGAGATGTGGCGCGCGGCAGAACCGCCAGCCACGCTGATTCTAGCGCACCTGCGGCACGGGTACAATCCGGACTATTTCGTTGAGCCACTTCGCTCGGAAAGGCAGAAAAAACGCTACTTCCGCGGGAAGCGCTCGTTTCGCCAGCTGGAATGTTTCACAAATCAATGACGACATCGCTCGTGGGCCGCGAACAGCACACGAGGACGTTGCCATCAGCGGGCATATCGAGTGGCTGCGGATCGTACACCACCGCGCCGGAAACCAAACCACTCTCACAGTTGTGACAAACACCGGTGCGACACGCCCAACGGACCGGGACATCACACGCCTCGGCCATCTCGAGGATGCTCCCGTACCGCGACGCATCCCAGTGCGCGGAAATGCCGCTGCGCGCAAACGATATCAATGCACCGGTGTTGGCCTCGTTGCTAGGCGGATGCGGCGCTCGCGTCGTTGCGCCGACGACGCCAGGGGTCCTGGACTCGCCGCCGTTGAAGATCTCAATGTGAATACGCTCTGGCGCCACGCCAAAGGCCGTGAGCGTGTCTTTCATGTCCGCCATGAATTGAGTTGGTCCACAAAGGTAGACGTCAGCATCTCGCGGCAGTCCGAGTTCATCGAAAAGCGGTCGCGAGAAGCGACTGGCCGCGTTGAAATCCTCGCCCGTTTTGTCGCTCGAGTCCGGTCTGGTGTAACAGATGTAGCTGCGGCCGTTTGTTAACGCGCGCATGAGGCCGCGCACTTCGTCGGCAAACGGATGATGCTGCCCATCACGCGCGGTGTGTAACCACATGACCTGCCGCGTGGTGCGTGCCGCGGCGAGTGCGTACAGCATAGCCAAAACAGGTGTCGCGCCGATGCCGGCGCTGAGCAGTACGATCGGTCGCTCTCCCGGCTGCAGAACAAAATCGCCGCGTGGCGAGCTGACGTCGAGGCGGTCGCCCACACGGAGATGCTCTTGCAGGTGCTTTCCAGCCGCTCCATCCGGCTCGATCTTCACGCTAATTCGATAACTCTCGCTTGAAAGCGGGCCCGAGAGCGAGTAACTGCGAAAAAGCGTCGGGCCGCCGGCGGCGGGCTTCAGACGCACGACGACGTATTGACCCGGCAGAGGCATGGGAAGCTGCTGACCGTCAGCACTCTGCATGACAAACGAGAGAACGTCCGCGGACTCGCGATCAATCGAGGTCAGGACGAGCGGCTGAAACCCCAGCGAGGCCGGATGGGCCGCGGCGGCAGGCGCCAGCCCCGCATTTCCGGTTTCCGTCCCGCTTTTCTCACTCTGAAGCAACGCTTCCAACGAGCCACGCCATCCGTGCGAAAGCGCTTCGATCCGCAACGCGCGCTCCAGACGTTCGCGTGGGTGAGGAGGCAAGTAGAGCAGCGCGTTAATCTCGGCGACAGTCATGCGCGCTGCCGCTTCCCCCACCTTCACAATCTCGTCGCCGGCACCGACCTCACCCTCGCGGAGAACGCGGAAATAGAATCCCGGTCGGCCGCTCGATGTGAGCAATGCCGCCATCCGAGGTTCGTTCATCCGAATGCCGACGCGATAGCATGTCACGCGAGGTTGAGTGACCTCGAAAAGCGCGGTGCCGACCTGAAATCGATCGCCGATGCACACGACATCGTCAGGCAGCTCTTCGACTGTGAAGTTCTCGCCAAACTGTCCATAAACGAAATCTTCCCGCTTCAATTGCTCCTGCCAGTAGCGATACGATTCGATCTGATACACGAAGACGGCTCGATGCTCACCTCCGTGTCCGGCCAAGTCGCCTTGACCGTCTCCTTCGAGGTTCAAGCGCCCAACGCGACAGCGCCCCGTCACCGGACTTTTCCAAACGCCGGTGTGCACAGTGCGCTCTTTCCACGCGACGTCGCGCGGAAGGCCGACGTTCACCGATAGCAGCCGAGCCATACGGTCAGGATTCCTCTCACACGAATCTTCCTATCGCCAAAAGCACGCCGCGCTAATCCTTGGCGGCAGCTCGCCGACCGACGTACCCAGGGTTGAAATGCAAACTTCGACGGACTCTGCAGCGACTGCCAGTCCGATAGCCACCGAGGTCGGGTAGTTTACAACGGAATCAGAGGGCTAAGTCCCGATTAGCCGCGTTACCGCACAAGAGGTCTTGCTCCGATTTCACTTTTCTGATGAATGCGGTTATGAGGCCTGTGAAGATGTGACCCACAACACGCCCTGGCCTTTACGTTCGGATTGGTTCCGGTATGCCGGCTTCGAGCAGTTTAGCGAACTGCAGGGGAGGCAACGGTCGGCTGAAATAGAACCCTTGCGCCTCGTCGCATTGGTGAGCCTTGAGGAAATCCAATTCTTCGCGTGTCTCCACGCCCTCGGCGACCAGCCGCAACTTCAAGCTTCGACCCATGGCGACTATGGCAACCACGATGGCCGCCTCCTCAGGAGAAGTGGTGATCTGGTGAACGAATGATTGGTCGATTTTGAGAACGTCGATCGGAAACTTTCGCAGGTAGCTCAAGCTGGAGTAGCCCGTGCCGAAGTCATCCAGGGCCAGCCGCACCCCTCTCGCCCGCAAAGTCCTGAGAATCGTTTGCGTGGACTCGGCATGTTTTATGAGTACGCTCTCGGTAAGCTCCAGCTGCAGAAATCGGGGATCCAGCCGCGTGTGCTTCAGGATCGCGAACACACCTTCCAGGAAACGATCGTCTCTGAATTCCATCGCGGAGATATTCACCGCCATCGCGCGCAGCGGCAGATCCGCCTGCAGCCATGCTTGAGCCTGCTGGCACGCGGCGCCCAGCGCCCACCGCCCGATCGGTAGTATTAACCCGGATTCCTCCGCAACAGGAATGAACTCGGCCGGGCTCACCAGGCCGCGCGTCGGGTGCAGCCAGCGGATTAGTGCCTCCGCGCCGGTGATCTCGCCGCTCCGTAAATCCACCTTGGGCTGATAGTGCAGCGTGAATTCTTCGTGCTCCAAAGCACGTCGCAGGCTCTCCTCGATGGATTGCCGGCCCACCGCACGCACATTCATTGCCGGCTTGAAAAACCGGTAGGTCTGATGCCCATTTTCCTTCGCTTGATACATCGCCGTGTCCGCATTCTTAATCAGCGTCTCCGCGTTCAATCCGTCATCCGGATAGACGCTCACTCCGATGCTCGTGGTCACGTGCAGATCGTGCCCATCGATGAAATGGGCCTCCGCCACCGCCTTCAACATGCGCGCCGCGGTGATCGCGGCGTCTTCGGTCTTCTCTATCTCAGAAAGCAGCACCACGAACTCATCTCCGCCCTGCCGGCTCACCGTATCAGAGCCGCGCACGCACTCACACAGCCGCTTCGCGATGGACTGCAGCAGCTTGTCTCCGGTCGGATGTCCAAGCGAATCGTTGATGTGTTTGAAGCCATCCAGGTCCAGGAACAACACCGCCACTTTCTTGCTATGCCGCGGCGCAAGCACGATCGCCTGGTTGATTCGGTCGTTCAGCAGCATGCGATTCGGCAAGCCCGTCAGAAAATCATGCTGCGCCGAATGCGCCATTTGCAGGGCCATCGCTCGCGCCGCGCTCACGTCCCGAAACACGATCACCGCTCCGGTGGCATGTCCCTTACGATCGTGAATTGGCGATACCGAGTCTTCGATCGGAGTCGCCACACCGTTGCGCTGCACCAGGTGGCTGTTCGACGGCAAACTCATGGTGCGGTTTTCCGCCAGCGCCAGAGCCATCGGATTCGGTATCGCTTCTCCGGTCGCGGCGTCCAGTATTCGTGCGACTTCCGTCATGGGACGCCCGTCCGCATCCGCAGCCGTCCAGCCCGTCATCTTCTCAGCTACCGGATTCAGGAACGTGACATTCCCCGCGATGTCCGTGCAAATCACCGCATCCCCAATTGAGTTTAGCGTTACCTGCGCCCGTTCTTTCTCGACGAACAATGCCTCTTCCATCGCCTGCCGCTCGCTGATGTCGGTGTTCGTGCCGAACCAGCGCACCACCTTGCCCTGCGCATCACGGATCGGCACCGCCCGCGACAAAAATTCACGGTAGCTGCCGTTCTTGCCGCGCAGCGGAAAGGTGTCTTCCCAGGGCTCGCCCTTCCGGAAACTTTCCTTGATTTTACCCATCACCCGCTCCACGTCGTCCGGATGAAGCATTACTTCCCCGCCCCAGCCCGCAGTCTCCTCCAAAGTTTTGCCGGTGTAATCGAAATAGCGATCGTTGTACCAGAAGATGTAGCCGTTCTCATCCGCCATCCACGCCAATTGCGCAATGCTGTTCGCCATGGTGCGGAAGCGCTCCTCGCCTTCACGCAGCGTAATCTCCGCAACCTCACGCGCGCTGTGATCGCGCTGCGCGCCCCATGCGGCGGCGGTGGCGATTAACGCGCCCAGAAAAGTTCCTAGTACCAAAATAGTCTTGGTCTGGCGCAGGCGTCGCGCAGCGTCGGCGTTGCGCAGCGCCAGCAATCGCAGTTCTTCATCCTCCATCTCATGAATCAGCGCCCGATATTCATCCATAATTTGCTGACCAGCTCCTTTTTGCAGCAGTTCCACCGCCGCTTCCATTCCCTTCGCCCACCGCGCCGCAATCAGGCTGTCGTTGAACTCAATGTTTTCGGTGGCCAGTCTGCGTAGCTGTGGAATCCGGCGCTGCTGGTTGGGGTTGTCCGCGGTCAAATCGCCTACGATTTTTTGTTCCTGCGCGGAGTTTGATATGCTCGCGTGATACGTTTCCAGATAGGATTCTTTGCGCGTCAGAGCGAATCCCCGCGCGCTCGATTCCACGGCCTGCATCGCGACCAGCGAACTTTGCAGATGCTCCAGCACCTCGTGGGTATGCCGCACCCATTCTTCGCTCTGATGCGATAGGGCGATGCCGCGCAGCGAAACCGCGCCCACCATGACCAGCGCCAAGATGGCGCACCCGAACGCGAGTTGCGCCTTGCGATTCGAAGGCGGCTTCGTCTTCATTGCACACCTATGGGAACGGGAGTTTCTCTCGCGGACACCGCTCGGAGGGCTGATAGAGGATAGCCCGAGCAGAGCCGGCTACTTGGAAGGGAGCCTAATCGTATATCAGTTCGCCGACTCCCCTCGATGCGTTCCTGGAGCAGTGTCGAATGCACCACGGGCCCAGGCGCTTTTCCGCTTATCTGTGGGCTAGCTGGCTCTTGCCTGCCCGCTGTGAGACGGAACGCTCGCAAGAAGCTATTTCCAAATCCTGCCAGCCGCGGCGGTACCGGAATTCGAGGATAGGGCCGACATCACTTGCACGGTAAATGCGTCACTCAGGCATTTGGGCGGTAAGGTTAAGCGAGCGGTCTTCGGTATTACGCCGAGCCGGAATGGTATCGCGACGGCCAAGGGGTTGACTGACCGGGCGTGCGCCACTCGTGACTTCAAGCATTTAGTGGAATATCTGGACGCTCCTGTCGTGTTTTGCCCGCCGTTTCCGATTCTATAAGTAAGGGCGTCATGACCAGCATCGCGTTTCGCGAAACAGAACCACGAACCTACAGGAGGATCGGATGGCAACGAAGAAAGCTGGAAAAGCGCCGGCAAAGCGTCTAAGCAAGGGCAAGAAACTGGAATCGACCAAGCCTCTCACAGTGAACATCAATCGTTACGACCCGTATAAGTCCTATTGAGCGCAACCAGGTAACCCAAGTACTCGAACGAGATAGGCAACGAAGCGCTTGAGCAAGAGAGCACGTCGAGTGAAAACCGCTCCAAGCGCATTCCAGCGTCAAGCGGCTGAAAACGGAACGGACTCTGAAGTGCGGGTGGAGTCTTCCGAATTAATTCTCTGGACCCGGGAGTCGACTATGGCGAACAAGGTGCCGAAGGCTAGGAAAGCAGCGAGAAAAGAAAAGAAGCTGAGTCACAAGGTATTGGGGTCAGTTAACACGCTCAAGGCCCCGCCAGCCGGGCCGGTCCCTTTGCCCTACCCAAACTGAAATATTGGGTATGTTGCTCGCCTTCATCGCGGTATTCGCAAGCTTGCCTTAGCATTGGCTAGATCCGTGAGCCAGTCGCCGCGATGACTCACCCCAAGTGGTGCCCTGGAGTTCGGGGTCTTCGCAACAGTCTTGTCTAGGGGCATTCGCGCCGTTCCGCACTAGAAATAACCGGTCTAGCCTAGACGCTCCATGCGCAGCAAGAAAGCGTGCGCCAACTCATTGTTAGTCGCGTTACCGGACATCTCTAACAACGTCGGCTCTGTAAAACTATTTATGAGCGCACTTCTCCGTTCACTTCAAACAGTGTCTTTGTTCGTCGTGTTCTTTGGCCCTGTCGACGACCATGGCTCGCCTGTAATCTTTCGGTCGGTTTCAGTCCGACCCACACATCTCTCCGCTCCCAGCTTCAGACCACGATTACTCGTTCAAACTCCCTCTCGCGAGGGAGCGGGATGCCCA
>Ga0181522_10000092_pt1 | contig 71542 bp, 70 predicted proteins | sample PEATcosm2014_Bin_27_FD_121103 | JGI IMG/M metagenome (GOLD analysis project Ga0181522, IMG submission 121103) | Peatland microbial communities from MTU Mesocosm Facility, Houghton, MI, USA - PEATcosm2014_Bin05_10_metaG | ecosystem: Environmental > Terrestrial > Soil > Wetlands > Peat | place...
CAGGCTAACCCATGACACCGGAAATGGAATCGTGATGCTGTTCGTCGTGACGATTTTCATAAATTGTTGAAGGACGGTGCCGCCCGGGCAGCTGCCCGTACAGCTGATTGAGGTCGGCATCGCCGTGGTAGACGTCGAGATGCAGTAACAAACCGTGCTAGTGGAAACGGAGATGCTAGTGCCGTTCGCGGCCTGAGCCGCCGACGTTGCCCCCGCCGCGGTGGCATTGCTGCCTGCGCTCATGACGTAGGTCACGGCATCCTGCAGCGCCTCGTCGACAGTGGCTTGACCTTCGTAGAGTTGCGAAAAATCCCACAGGCAAAGCAACATCGGTACCAGAAACGCCAGGACGAGCGCCGCCTCGACGGCGACGGCACCATCGGTAGCAGTAGGGCGGCGTTGAAGAGTTTTCATTCGGCCTTCAGTTCAAAAGCACCCCGACGGTGCCGGCGCCACTGCCGCCGATCGTACTGGCGTCCGGGGCAAACGACCAATTGACACTGTCGAGAATGAGTTGGTTGACGACGAGTGTCAGCGCGTCGCTCGTGACGTTCGATGCCGCGTTGAAGGTGACGTTCCGGCTCGGCAGGTGGATCACGCCTTGCAGCAGATGGCCGCTTGACGTTCCATCGACGACAAAGCTGCTGATGCTCAATCCTGCCGGCTCGAACATGAGAATGTTGGCGTAAGTTCCACTCGTCGGCGCTGACATGTTGACGGTCACGTTGGAGTTGAACTGAATGAAGGAGCCGCTGGTCACGAAATAGAACGTCACGCCGGTGCCGGTGACCGTCCAGCCGCCGTTGATGTTCCAATTCGTTCCGTTGAGTATGTAGAGGCCGGCGGCAAGGTTCGCGTTTCCGGGGCTGTTGAAGTTAAAGCTACCGCAATAGGTGCCGGGGCTGAGATTCGTCGTTCCAGAATAGTTTTGGCCGTTAACGGTGCAACCGCCGACCGTCGGCGTGGCGATATTGCCGGCATAGGGATCGGACGCGGTCGTACAATTATTGGCCAGATTGTTGATCGTCGAACCATTGAGCGTCGAACCACCGGCGACGCAGACCCTGGCGACGTTCGGCAGGCTCGAATTGAACATCGCGGCACTTGAACTCGTCGATGCAACATCGATCTGGCAGTTCGGTGCGTTGAGCGTGACGCCGCTGTTGACCAGCAGGGTCTGGCTGCCGGACGGGTCAAGCACGAGAATGCAAACCGGATTGCCGGAAGCGCCGGCCGTGGCCGCGGACGTCGTGATCTGGCCAGCCGGCAGAAATGGTGCGCTGAAAAACCGGTTCAATTTGCGCGTCCCGGTGACCGTGAGGGTTGCCGGATCGGACGCGACCGTAACTGTGAGTGTGTCACCGGTGCTGGTCGAAAGCCCGTTGAGAGCGGCGACGTTCGCGGCGACGGCGGTGATCTGCGCGGTCGTATCGGTGCCAAGATAGGACGCGGCCGCCGCTGCGGCGGTCTCGACGATGCGGTCCATCTGCCGATGGTTCGAGTACCAGTTGGCGGTATCGAGCGCCAACCCGACGAGGCCGACCAGCACGGGCAACATAAGTGCGGTGATCACGGCGAAGTTGCCGCGCGTCCCGGAACAGAAGGCGCTCAGCCGTTTGCGGTACCTGCGTATTGTTTGTCTCATTTGCCGCGAGGTTTAAGGTTCATTCGCGTCGCAACGATTTTCCGCGTCGCAACGATTTTCACTTTGATATTTCAAAGTAAATCTTGGCTCTGAAAGAGTGGTGAATAAAGTGACGCGAATGCGCGCTGTCCCCGTCCGCATTAACACCTACAAGCGGACATTGGCGGTGCGGCGAAGCTTCAGTTCGCCGGATCGGATAAAGTGCGATCCCGATGTCTCTGGCGGAATTTTTGAAGAAAAAGGCGGAATCAAACCGGAAATTTTGTAATGGTGCCCAGGGGCGGAATCGAACCACCGACACCTGCATTTTCAGTGCAGTGCTCTACCAACTGAGCTACCTGGGCCCACGCGCGCCTGACCGTGGAGGGTCTGCGGCAAGCGCGCGGTTATAATTGCTCGCTCTGCGGCTGTCCACAACGGCGCAGCTTGGCCAAAAGCACCGGTTCCGATGTAAGCGACGAGACGCGGCGCGAAAATATGTGGCCGCGCGAAATGTTCACCAACCGTCGGCGCGGGCAGGGCCGCGATAGAGCGGCTCGCCGTAGCGCCAGGTCAAGCCGCCCCAATACCATTGGCCTGCAATATAGCCGCCATGCCCGTCGTAGAACGACATCGGCGTGTAATCGTGGTCTGGACCGTGGGTGATGTATTGGTAGTGTTCATACGGCACCGGCTGCGGGTGGACGATATAGACGCCACCACAGCCATACGGCCCGCATTCGACCGCCGGCGCGGGTGCGGCGGCGAGCGCCAACGGCAAGAAGGCTGCAATCCACCAGAATTTTGCTCGGATACGCATGACCACCTATTCCGGCTAGCTCGAAAGCCGCTAGCTTGCCGATCATACGGCCGGGCGTCTTAAACTTTCTTTACCTGTGTTTCGACCGGCGCCCGCCGGCCTAGTCCCCGGGCTGCTCGCTCTCGTCGCGCCGCTCGTCTTCTTCCTCGTCTTCGGTCCCCGGCACGGCATAGACGCCGGAAAGCCAGCGGTTGAGATCGACGTCGACGCAGCGTTTCGAACAAAACGGACGGAACGCCGCGGCGGTCTCTTTGCCGCAGATCGGACAGGCTTGGCGCGGAGCTTGGGGCATCAAAGAAATATGGATGCGGATCGTGGCGATGCCAACCGCTTCACAGCGTCAGTGCCGGACTCAATGCGGCAATCACACCGCGTTGAGCCAGCCGAAATGGATCGGATAGCCCTCGCCGCTGAGCATCGTGACCGTCTCGTATAGCGGCAGCCCGACGATGTTGGTGTAGGAGCCGACGATCTTCACAATGAATGTTCCGGCGATGCCCTGCGCCGCATAGCCGCCGGCCTTGCCGCGCCATTCGCCTGACGCGAGATATGCCTCGATGTCCTGCTCCGACAGGCGTTTGAAACGCACGCGGGTTTCGACGAGCCGCTGACGGAAGGTTTCACGCGGGGTCACCATGCACACGGCGGTGTGGACGCGGTGATTGCGGCCGGACAGAAGCCGCAAACATTGCGCCGCTTCGTCGAGCAGCTCCGCCTTCGGCAGGATGCGGCGCCCGACCGCGACCACGGTGTCGGCGGCGATGATGAAGGAGCCTTTGAGCTCCTCGTCGAGGCGGAGCATGGCGAGCGCCGCGTCCGCTTTGGCCCGCGCCAGCCGCGTGGCGCAGGCGCGCGGCAGCTCGCCGCGTTTCGGCGTCTCGTCGATGTCGGCCGGACGCAATGCGTCCGGCTCAATGCCGGCCTGATTGACCAGCGCCAGCCGCCGCGGCGAACCGGAAGCAAGAACAAATTTTGGCCGCCCGATCATTTGAACCGGTAGGTAATGCGGCCCTTGGTCAGATCGTAAGGCGTCATTTCGACCAGCACCTTGTCGCCGGCGAGCACGCGGATACGGTTCTTGCGCATGCGCCCGGCGGTGTGCGCGATGATTTCGTGCTCGTTCTCAAGCTTGACACGGAACGTGGCGTTCGGAAGCAATTCCGATACGACACCGGGAAACTCCAGCAGTTCTTCCTTCGCCATTCGCGATCCGGACGTGTTGATCGGCGGCCGCGACTTTAAACACCCGGCCGAAATTAGCGCGGGAACCTAGCGGATGGCGCGCCTTTCGACAACGCCCAACTCTCCCTCATAATCACTCGTTAATCGGACGGCGGCCGCTAAAGCGTTCGCGGATGCGCTTCGACAGCTGGTCGCGGACCGCCCGATAGGCATCGAGCCGCTGCTCGCGGCTGCCTTCGACGCCGGTCGGATCGGCCGTCGGCCAGTACTCGACCTCGACGGCGTTGGTGTGGGTGAATTCGAGCGCCCGGTGATGCGCTTCCGGCGACAGCGTGACGATGAGATCGAAGTTGAGGCCCTCGAGGTCTTCGAGTTCTTCGAACGTGATGGGCTTGTGCCGCGAGATATCGATGCCGATTTCGGCCATGGCGGCGACCGCGAACGGGTCGAGCTCGTCTTTGCGCACGCCGGCGGAGCCGACATAGATGGTGCGGCCGAGCATTTGGGCGAACAGGGCAGCGGCCATCGGCGAGCGCACCGAGTTGAGCCCGCAGGCAAACAGCACCGCCAACGGCTGCATCGTGGACGCCGCCATCGCCGCTCTTATCGGCCGAGCATGATCTTTTGCGAAAACCGGCGCCCGTTTTTCGCGATCATGCTCTAGCCCTTCCAGTGCAGCACGGTGACCAGGGTGAACAACCGCCGCGCGGTATCGAAATCGATCTCGACCTTGCGCTTGAGCCGCTCCATCAGGATTTGCGAGCCCTCGTCGTGCAGCGAGCGGCGCGCCATGTCGAGCGCTTCGATTCGGTCCGGCGTCGCGCCGCGGATCGCCGCGTAATAGCTGTCGCAGACCGTGAAATAATCTTTCACGATGCGGCGGAACGGCGCCAACGACAAGAGATGGGCGATCACCGGCGTGCCGTCGCCGAGACGGATGTCGAACACCAGCCGGTCGCCGTCGATGCGCAGGTTGAGAGCGTACGGACCGCCGTCGTGATCATTCGGCCGGAACGAATTATCTTCGAGCAGATCGTAGATCGCGACCGCACGCTCATATTCGACGTCGCGGTTGGCCCGGCCGATCGACGCCTCGTCGAGCGTCACCGCCACGAGACGCCCCGTGCCCGGTTGGTCGTCGTCGGCCGCCGTCATCGGTTAAGCCGGATGGCGACCGAGCGCGCATGCGCCTCGAGCCCCTCGGCGTTGCCCAGAACGATGGCGGCGTCCGCAAGCGCGCGCAGCTGCTCGGGACCGCATTTGAGGATCGACGTGCGCTTCATGAAATCGAGCACGCCAAGACCGGACGAGAAGCGCGCCGACCGCGCGGTCGGCAACACGTGGTTCGAGCCGGCGACGTAATCGCCGATTGCCTCGGGCGTGTGCGCGCCGATAAAAATCGCGCCGGCGTTGCGGATGCGTCCGGCCAGCGCTTCGGCATTCGTCGCCATGATTTCGAGATGTTCGGGCGCAATGGCATCGACCAGCGGCAAAGCCTCGTCGAGGCTGCGCACCAGGATCACCGCACCGAAATCGCGCCACGAAGCGCCGGCGACCTTGCCGCGCGTGAGCTGTTTAAGTTCGGCCGCGACTGCTTGCTCGACGGCGCCGGCGAGTCTCTCGTCGTCGGTGATGAGGATCGCTTGTGCGCTCTCGTCATGTTCGGCTTGCGCCAACAGATCGGCCGCGATCCAGTCAGCGTTGCCGGTGCGGTCGGCGAGGATCAGCACTTCGGAGGGTCCGGCGACCATATCGATACCGACCTTGCCGAACACGACCCGTTTGGCGGCCGCCACGTAAGCATTGCCGGGGCCGACGATCTTGGCGACCGGCGCGATGGTCGCCGTGCCGTAAGCCAGCGCGGCGATCGCCTGCGCGCCGCCGACACGATAGATCTCATCGACGCCGGCGATGTTCGCCGCCGCCAGCACCAGCGGCGGCAACAGCCCGTCCGGCGCCGGCACGACCATGACGAGACGCCCGACGCCGGCGACCTTGGCCGGCACCGCATTCATCAATACCGAAGAAGGATAGGCGGCGCTGCCGCCCGGCACATAAAGCCCGACAGCGTCGATGGCCGACCAGCGGACGCCAAGCTCCACGCCCAGCGAATCGATGAAGCGATCGTCGCGCGGCAATTGCCGGCGATGAAACGCCTCAATGCGATCGCGCGCGAATCCAAGCGCGTCGAGTGCTTCACCGGCGCAGGCCTTCGCCGCGGCGGCGATCTCGTCCTGCGTCACGCGCAAGCCGGCAATGCCGAGGTCGAAGCGATCGAACTTTTGCGTGTAATCGCGCAACGCCTGATCGCCATGCGCGGCGACGTCGGCGATGATCGCGCGCACGGTGGCTTCGACATCGGCTGAAGCCTCGCGCTTGGTGTCGAGAAATGCGCGGAACTTTCCGTCGAATTCGGCGGCGCGTGTGTCGAGGCGGATGGCCATGTGATGTCTTAAACGCGGCGTTCGGGCGCGGCTTGGGCGACGCGTATCAGGTCTCTTTTATTATAACAATTCTAATCTTATCGCGCCTTGGGCTTTCTGATTGACAAAGGCGTCACTGTTCACCAATTGCTCGTATATTCCATGATACGGAGGCAGCGTTTCGTCCGTTGCCGACCATGACAAAGATCAATGCGCACGACCTTGACCGTTGCTTTCCTTGCTATGCTGTTTGTTGGAAGCGCCGGCATGGCACGCGCCGACGAGCCGGTGACGTTGTCAATCACGATCAAAGACCATCAGTTCGAACCCGCTGAAGTGCATGCGCCGCCGGGCAAGGCGATCAAGTTCGCGGTCAAGAATCTCGGTTCCATCGCCGCCGAATTTGAAAGTGACACGCTGCATGTCGAGAAGGTGATCGCCCCCGGCGCCGAGGCAACCGTCCGCGTGCGGCCGCTTGAGCCCGGCCGCTACGTTTTTTTCGACGACTTTCACCGCGCCACGCAAGGCCTCTTGATCGTACCGTGAGGGTTTCGTGCTTCCGTCGTTGGTCATCGTCTTTCGCGAAGTCTTCGAGGCCGGCCTGATCGTCGGTATCGTCATGGCTGTGACCACCGGTGTTGCCGACCGCCTGCGCTGGATCGTTGGCGGTGTCGCCGGCGGAATTCTCGGCGCTTGCGTGGTGGCGCTGTTCACCAGCGGCCTATCGCAGCTCTTTCACGGCAGCGGCCAGGAGCTGTTCAACGCCTGCATCCTCGGCTTCGCCGTCGTCATGCTCGGCTGGCACAATGTCTGGATGGCGCGTCACGGCCGGGAGATGGCCTCCGAAATGCGCGCCGCCGGCGAGGCCGTCGTCGAAGGATCGAAGTCGCTCGCCGCGCTGGCATTGGTCGTGATGATCGCGGTGCTGCGCGAGGGCTCGGAAGTCGTATTGTTTCTCTATGGCGTCGCCGCGGCCGAGGGCGGCGCCAGCCTCGGCATGCTAGTCGGCGGCGTGATCGGCCTAGTGCTCGGCGCGCTGGTCTGCGTCTTCACTTATTTCGGTCTTATCACCATTCCGACGCGGTATTTGTTTGCCGTCACCAGCACCTTGATCGCCTTGCTGGCGGCCGGGATGGCGGCGCAAGCGATCGCTTTTTTGCAGCAGGCCGACATTCTTACCGTGTTCGACCAGACAGTCTGGGACACCTCCTGGATCCTCAGCGACGGCAGCTTCCTTGGTCGGGCGCTGCATACGCTGATCGGCTATGTCGATCAGCCGACCGCCATGCAGCTTATTGTTTACGCCGCTACGCTTGCGGCCATCGCCGTGCTGATGAAGGTCTTCGCCGTGCCGGCGGCGCAGAACCCGCACGCGGCTTGAACTTCGATTACGCCGTGCCGACGTCGGCGGCGAAATGATCGGGGCGCGCGCTGGCGGATGAGACTTCGCCGAGATCGGCCAGCTCCGCTTCAAGACATTCGATCTCCAGGCGGATCGCGCTGCCTCCTGAGAACGTCAAGGTGATGCTGCCGGCGGGCGTGTCGCGCTCGCTGAACTCGACCGCCAGAAGATTGAGCACGGCGTCCTTGTCGGTGCGATCGAGACCCCGACACTTGCAGGAAGTAACCCGCTCGAACCGCAGTGCGGTCCGGCAGCGCCGATATTCCGCTTGCCCGCTGTTGAGGCCATTCGCGTCGACCGCCTTCATCCAGTCAAAACGCTTGAGCGCCATCACGAACCGGTGCTCGCGCGGTTGCCAGAACACATCGGCTATTCTGACCAACGCATCCTGCAAATGGGCCGAGACGACTTCGATGTCGTCTTTGTCGAGGGCGACGAGTTTTAGTTCTTCCATGGCCGAGTTCCCGCTCCCGCTGGCTTTCACTGTCGAAAATTAGGAAGGACGCAACGGGCTCGCAAGGCCTGTCGCGTCCAATAGGATCGATTGCGAGGCGACCGCGACCCGTTGCCGGATCACTTGCAGGCCGGATGCCCGTTGACGACCGCGGCCGTCTTGCCGGGCGGGCAGCCGGGCTTCGCAGGCGCAGGTGGCGGAGGCGGCGGCTTGGCCGCCGTCGGCACCGGCGCCGGAGGATGCTGCGGCGGTGGAGGTGGGGGCGGAGGCGCCGGTTTGACCGCCGCAGGCGTCGGGGGTGGAGCCGGAGGATGCGGCGGAGGTGGCGGCGGGGCTGCGGGTTTGATGGTCGCCGGTGCCGGACCTGGAGGCGGCGATGGTGGCGGTGGCGCGGGCTTTACTGCCGCGGTTGACGGCGGCGGCGGCGACGGCGGCGCGCCAGCGGGATGGCCGTGCGGTCCTTCGGCGGGAGAACCGGCGGCCGACGGCGCGCCGTGCGATATCGCGGCCGGCAACGCGACGGGACGACGACCGGCGGCAGCGCCCGATGGTGCCCCCGCTGGCGGCGCGACGCTACTCGGCGGCCTTACAAACGCCGGTACGGCGGCAGTGTGCGGCGTCGGGAGAGAGAAACGCTCATGCGACGGCGGTGGCGGCGGTAAGCCTTCGAACTCGCGCGGCCGCGGCGGCAGGAAGACGACAGGCGGCCGTGGTGGCGGCCCGTAACCCGGACCGAAAAAAATCATCATCGGGCGATCGACGAAGATCAGTTCATCCGCCGATGGCGGCCGGATACCGAAATCGAACATGACAAAATTCGGCGGCGGATCGAACGACGCGCCCGCCATCGCCAATCGGCGGCGCGCGTCCCAGGCATGCGGTCCCTGCGGGTAACGACGCAGATAGGACCAGTAAGCGGGGGGCGTATTGTTGAACACGCTGCGGCGCCAAATCATTTCCTCGCGGCGCACGGCGAGCATGGCGGCGATGCGATACGAAAACGGACCCGATGGATAGAGCGTCAAAAATTGCTCATAGCCTTCGAGGCTGTCGAGCGCGAGCGCCGCCGCATACGCATCCTCGACGGTGGCATAGTCGCGCATCGGTCTCGCGCGCAGGTCGGCAACGGCCACCACTGACGGCGGGGGCGGCGCACCCGCGGCGCGCGCGGTGAAAAAGAACGGCCCCGCAATCCGCGATGCGTTCCACGGCACCTCCGCGCCACTCGTCAGCTCGCTGACGCGAAGGCGTACCCTCGTGAACACGTCGTCAAGGGAAAGACCGCCGGCGGCGATCATCTCGACGAGCGACGTCGCATAGGGGCCGTAGGGACCCGGCTCGTCGGCGGCGACCGTGCCCGGTGCCGCGTTGAACGCGATCGCCATGCCGCCGGCCGGATCAACCAGGGCAAGGCCGCTCGCCAACGGCTCGCCGCTGCGGACAAACGAGTTCTGCCGCGCGGCGTCGAGGATGACGATTTTCACGCGGCCCGGCAGCGCCGCCGGCGGCTCTGTGAAATCTGAAACGCGCATCGCCTGCAGCGGCACGTCGGCGGCGCGCGCGAGATCGGCGTCGACCGGCACGAAATAATTCTCGCCGGCGAACTGCACGCCGAAACCGGAAAGATACACAAGCGCGACGGCGTCGGGCCCGGCTGCCGCGACCTGTCCAAGAAACTCACGAAGCGATTCCCGCAGCGCGGCCTGATCGAGGTTGCGCGCGCCGGTGACCGCGAAGCCCGCGGCCGTGAGCGCGTCGGCTACCAAGCCCGCGTCGTTGGCGGGCGTCGCCAGCTTGGCCGATTTATATTCGTCATTGCCGATCACCAACGCAAAGCGCAGCTCCGCCGCCTGCGCAAAGCGCGGCACGAGCGTTGTTACGAGAATGACGGCCGCCAGACACAGCAGCGTTGCACCACCAAATTTTTTCATTGCTTTCCCAGTCCCGCGTGTTCAATTTCGGCCGTTGGACCTAATAGAGTCCGGCAATTGGTCGCAATAATGTCCGGGCCCGGTCCTTTCAGTGCACGCGCGTTGCGCGAAAATACCGGCAGCAGCATCGACCGCCGCGCGCCGTACGGCAGCAAATCGGCCGCTCGGGAGCAAAAAGGTATCGCGTCTTTCCACAAAGTTGGGTTTGCGTAAAGCGCGATAGGTTGCTAAGAACGATCTAACAAAACCTCTTGTTAACTTGCCCGGCGTTATCTCAGGGCGCTTTTTTGGGAACTCTTTTGATCCTGAAGTTGCTACAATCCTGGTGACTCCACTCAACTGTTGTGTTCTTTTGCTCCCGCTAAGGGATACAACGTACCTTTCTTGAAAGGGAGGACTTATGGCTAAGAAGGCAAAGAGGCGGCGCGCTTGGACGGCGGCCGAGGTACGTGATCTGAGGGCCCTGGCGAAAAAGAAGACCGCCGCGGGGAAGATTGCAAAGAAGTTGAAGAGGACCGAAGGCGCTACGCGGCAAAAGGCGTTTTCGATCGGGCTGTCGCTCGATTCCCGTTCCTGACGTTTCATCAGCAACGAAAATCTCGGATCTGCATCGGCGCCGGCTTTGCAAGGCCGGCGGCGAGATGATTTCGCTCGCGCTTTGTCCCGCGCTTTGCGCTGACGGCGCGCCCCGGCGCGAAGGCCGCCAAGGTAAGCCGATCGACAACGAAAGAGCGCCGTAGGCCGGGCGGCCGCCCCGCAAGCCGGGCGGGATTGCCGTCTTTCGCCGTAAACCAAGCTATGATGATTCGACCGGCCGCCGGTCAATTTGCCGGTCGATCATGGTATTAGGCTTGGTTCGATGGTAGGCGCCTCTACGATGACCCAGATGCCACGCTTGCAGCGGCAGCAACCGGTGAGTTCCGAACTCGCCGCCGCGCTTGCATCCTGCCGCCAGGCCTTTGTCGCCGTCGCCGTGTTCAGCGGCATGAGCAACATTTTGATGCTCACCGGCGCGATGTTCATGCTGGAAATTTACGACCGGGTGCTGCCGAGCCGCAGCGTCCCGACCCTGGTCGCGCTTCTTATCCTGGCGGCCGGCCTCTATGGCGCGCAAGCGGTGATCGATGCGATCCGCAGCCGCATCATGGTCCGCATCGGCAATAGTCTCGACGAGACGATGAATGCGCGCGTCTATGACGCGATCGTGCGGCTGCCACTCAAGATCGGCAGCAAAGGCGACAGCACCCAGCCGATCCGCGATCTGGACGCGGTGCGCGGATTTCTGTCCGGCGCCGGCCCCTCCGCCTTGTTCGACCTACCATGGATGCCGCTCTATCTCGCCATCTGCTTTTTGTTTCATCCCTATATCGGTTTAACCGCGCTCACCGGCGCCATCATCCTGGTCGTGCTGACCGTCGTGACCGAACTGCGGACCCGGCACCCGACCCGCAGCGCCACTCAATTTGCCGCGGCGCGCAACGCGCTGCTGGATGCCAGCCGGCGCAACGCCGAAGCGATTACCGCTATGGGCATGACCGGCCGTATCGCCAAACGCTGGAGCGACCTCAACCGCCATTACGTGGCCGCCAGCGGCCGTGCCAGCGACGTGGTCGGCGGCCTCGGCTCTGTCTCGAGAGCCCTGCGGATGCTGTTGCAATCGTCAATTCTGGCGGTCGGCGCCTGGCTGGTGATCCATCAGGAGTCGACGCCAGGCATCATCATCGCCGGTTCGATCCTGGGTGGGCGGGCGTTGGCGCCCGTCGATCTGGCAATCGCCAATTGGCGCGGCTTCGTCGGCGCACGGCAGGCCTGGCAGCGGCTGTCGCGGCTGCTTGGGCACCTGCCACCGCAAACGGCGCCGATGCCGCTGCAGGCGCCGACCAAGACGCTGGTCGTGCAGAACGCCGCGGTTAATCCGCCCGGCGAGCAAAAAATCGTGTGCCAGGATGTGAACTTCACCCTGACCGCCGGCAAGGCGCTTGGTGTCATTGGGCCCACCGCATCGGGAAAATCGTCGCTGGCGCGGATGCTGGTCGGTGTATGGACGCCGGCCCGTGGCAACGTGCGGCTTGACGGCGCGACGCTCGATCAATGGTCGCCGGAGGCGCTCGGGGCGCATATCGGCTATTTGCCGCAAGACGTCGAATTGTTCCCCGGCAACGTGGCGCAAAACATCGCGCGCTTTGAAGACCCGCCGAACCCGCAAGCCGTGCTCGCCGCCGCTCAGGCTGCCGGCGTTCACGACCTCATTGTCAATCTGCCGGACGGTTACGAGACCAATGTCGGCGAGCGCGGCAACGCGCTCTCCGCCGGCCAGGCGCAGCGCGTCGCGCTGGCGCGGGCGCTTTACCGCGATCCGTTTCTGGTCGTGCTCGACGAGCCCAATTCCAATCTGGACGCAGAAGGCGATGAAGCGCTCACCCGCGCTATTCTCGGCTTGCGTGCGCGCGGCGCCATCGTCATTGTCGTCGCCCACCGTCCAAGCGCTATCGCCGGCGTCGATTATATTCTGGTCATGGCCAAGGGTCGCCAGCAGCAGTTCGGGCCGAAAGAGGAAATCCTCAACCGCGTGGTCCAGCAACCAGGCGCGCCGCAGCGCAACCTCAAAGTCGTGCCCGGCGAGGGAAGTGCGGGATGAGCAACGCATCCTCGGATTCGCGGGCGTCCATCCGCCGGCACGTCATTGTCGGCACCGCCGTCGTTGTCTTTCTTGCTTTCGGCGTCGGCGGTTGGGCCTCGACGGCGGAGATCTCCGGAGCGCTCATCGCCCCAGGCTCGCTGGTCGTCGATTCCAACGTCAAGAAAGTGCAGCACCCGACCGGTGGTGTGGTCGGCGAACTGCACGTCCATGATGGCGACCGGGTCAAGGCCGGCGATCTTCTCATTCGCCTCGACGAGACTGTGACGCGCGCCAATCTCGCCATCGTCACCAAAGGACTCACCGAACTTTATGCGCGCAAGGCGCGGCTGGGCGCCGAGCGCGATGGCGCCGACACGGTGCCATTGCCAAAAGAGCTCGCCGAGCGCGCTTCGGATCCCGACGTCCAGGAAGCGATGGGGAGTGAGCGCAAGCTTTTCGAGCTGCGGCGCAAGGCCCGACTCGGTCAGAAAGATCAGCTGCAGCAGCGAATTGCGCAGCTTAAGGAACAGATCACCGGATTGACCGCTCAGCAGGACGCCAAGAGCAAGGAAATGTCGCTGATCGACCAGGAACTGGCGGGCGTGCGCGATCTGTGGGCGAAGAACCTGGTCCAGCTCAGCCGGTTGACGTCGCTGGAACGCGAAGACGCCCGCCTGCAGGGCGAGCGCGGCCAGCTGATTGCCGCCGCCGCCGAGGCCAAGGGCAAGATCGTCGAGACCGAGCTGCAGATCCTGCAAGTCGACCAGGAATTCACCAGCGACGTGGCCAAGGAGCTGCGCGAAACCGACAGTAAGATCGGCGAATATGTCGAGCGCAAGGTGACCGCAGAGGACCAGCTCAGGCGCACAGAAATTCGCGCGCCGCAGGACGGCGTCGTATTCCAAACAACCGCAAACACCGTCGGCGGCGTGGTTGCCGCCGGCGATCCGATCATGCTGATCGTGCCGGAATCGGACACGCTCCTGGTCGAGGTCAAGGTCGAGCCCAAGGATATTGATCAATTGCAGTTCGGCCAGCCGGTGGTACTGCGCTTCTCCGCATTCAACATGCGCACCACGCCCGAGCTCAACGGCACCGTCGTGCGTATCGCCGCCGATACCTCGACCGATCAACGCACCGGGCAAAGCTACTATCTGGTCCGCATCGCCATGACCGCTGAAGAGATTTCGCGCCTCGGCGACGTCAAGCTGACGCCCGGCATGCCGGTCGAGGCGTTCATCCAGACCGGCGAGCGCACCATGCTCTCCTACCTGGTCAAACCGCTGCACGATCAGTTGAAGCGGGCGTTCCGCGAAAAATAAGTCGCGCTGTGCGCGCCGCGCCAAGATTTGGCGATAGTCTTGCGCGCAATTGCTATAATCGTTGCTCTTATTGGTATGGATTTCGGGGTCGGCGGCATGAGACGCATCGCCCGCTGGGCACGTTGGTTCGGCCTCCCGCGAGCGCTCTGCCTCGTGCTCCTGTTTGCGCTGGTGGCGCTGCGTATCGCCGATCCGCGGCCGCTCGAAGAAGTGCATTTGCGGACGTTCGATCTCTTTCAAGTTCTGCGCCCGCGCGACCAGAAAATCCGGCCCGTCGTCATCGCCGACATCGACGAAGCGAGCTTGAAGCAGATCGGGCAATGGCCATGGCCGCGCACGATCGTCGCAGACCTGATCACCCGCCTTCACGAACTCGGCGCGGTAGCGATTGGATTCGACGTCGTCTTCGCCGAGCCGGACCGCATGTCGCCAGCCGTCGCCGCGACCGAGTTTCGCGGCATCGACGCCGAGACTCGGGAAAAACTCGCCACCCTCCCCTCAAACGACGCGGTCTTGGCCGAAGCCATCAAGCGCGCCGGCAACGTTGTGGTCGGCGAAGCCGGTTCGGCGACCGCGACGCAGCGAACCGACGCCGAAAAAACTCTGCAGACCGGGTTTGCCGTTCGCGGCCCGGACCCGCTGCCATTTCTGGTCACCTTTCCCGGGCTGCTGCGCAACGTGCCGTCGATCGAGCAGGCCGCGGCCGGTCGCGGGCTCTTCTCCATCAATCCCGAGCGCGACGGCATTGTTCGGCGGGTGCCGGTCATCATGGAGGCACAGGACATGCTGGTGCCCTCGCTGACCATGGAAATGCTGCGCATTGTCACCCACGCAAGCGCCATCCTGATCCGGACCGACCAAGCCGGCGTGTGGTCCGTCGCGGTGCCGGGGCTCGAAGTTCCCACCGACCGCAACGGCCAGTTCTGGGTGCATTTCAACAAGCACGATCCGGCACGGTTTGTGTCGGTCGCCGACATCCTCGATGGGCGGGTGCCGGCGGACCGCTTCCGTGGTCGCCTGGTGCTGATCGGCACCTCGGCGACCGGCCTTCTCGACATCAAGACGACGCCAGTCGACCCGGTGATGGCCGGCGTCGAAGTGCACGCCCAGATTCTCGAAAGCGTGCTGACCAAGACGCTCCTGACCAATCCGAATTATGCCATCGGCGCCGAATTGGTGATCGCGGTGCTTCTTGGGCTCGCCATCATCGTCGCTGCGCCGATGTTGCCAGCCGCCATCGTGCTGGCGCTCGGGGCGTTGTTGATTGTTGGTCTCGTGGGCATGTCCTGGTATTTCTTCGTCGAACATAATCTCTTGATCGACTTCACCTATCCGCTGATTTCGAGCTGGCTGATTTATCTGGTTCTCACCTTCGTCAATTATTTCCGCGAGCAGCAGCAACAAAAGCAAATCCGGTCGGCCTTCGGCTTCTATCTGTCGCCGCCGCTGGTCGAGCAGCTGGCGAAATCGCCGGAGAAGCTTGTGCTCGGCGGCGAAGAACGCCGCATGACCATTCTGTTCAGCGACGTGCGCGGTTTCACCACTATTTCCGAGCACTACAAGGACGATCCTCAGGGGCTGACGCGCCTGATGAACCGCTTCCTCACGCCGCTGACAAACGCCATCATCGACCGCAAGGGCACGATCGACAAATATATCGGCGACGCCATCATGGCGTTCTGGAACGCGCCGCTCGACGACAACGAACACGAAGCCAACGCTTGCGACGCGGCGCTGGCAATGCTGGCGCAGGCCGAAGTACTCAACGTCGAACTCAAGCGCGAGGCCGAGGCCAACGGCGGTGTCTATATGCCGCTGCGTATCGGTGTCGGGCTCAACAGCGGCCCCTGCGTCGTCGGCAACATGGGATCCGATTTCCGTTTCAACTACTCGGTGCTGGGCGACACGGTCAATCTCGCCTCACGGCTCGAATCGCGGACCAAGGATTACCGGCTGTCGCTGGTGATCGGTTCGCGCACCGCGGAAAGGGCAAAGGAGCGGTTCGCGGTAATGGAAATCGACCTGATCCAGGTGAAAGGCAAGAAGCAGCCGGAAACGGTTTTCACGGTGCTCGGGCGCGCCGAAGTGGCCGAGGACCCGCGCTGCGGCGAGCTCGTCGATCTCAACGCGCAGCTGCTCGCAATCTACCGCAAACAGCAATGGGACGAAGCCAAGACGCTGATCGCGCGCTGCCGCGAGCTCGCCAACGGCTTCGGCGTCGACGGCCTCTACGAAATGTACCTCGATCGCATCGAAGTGTATCAAGCCGATCCGCCGCCGGCCGATTGGAACGGCGTCTACGAAGCCGAATCGAAATAACGTGGAGAGTTATTTCGGCGCGCGTTTGGCGAGGATGCGTTGCAATGTGCGCCGGTGCATGTTGAGCCGCCGCGCCGTCTCCGAGACATTGCGGTCGCATAATTCATAAATACGCTGGATGTGCTCCCAACGCACGCGGTCGGCCGACATCGGATTTTCCGGCGGCTCGATCTTCTTGTTGTCGATCGCGAGCAACGCCGCCGCCACATTGTCGGCGTCGACCGGCTTGGCCAGATAATCGACCGCGCCGAGCTTAACGGCGTTGACCGCGGTCGCGATATTGCCGTAGCCGGTAAGAATGATGGCGCGCGCGTCCGGCCGCCGCTTTTTGATCGCCGAGATGACATCAAGACCATTGCCGTCGCCGAGCCGCATGTCGACCACGGCGTAAGCCGGCGGGGATTTTTCCACCTGCAACAAACCGTCGGCGACCGATTCGGCTCTACTCACCTCAAAACCGCGCGTCTCCATGGCTTGAGCCAGGCGCTGCAGAAACGATTTGTCGTCCTCGACGATCAGAAGCGAGCGCTCGCCCGGAATCGCGGTCGCGACGGACAGAACGCTGGGCGCTTCAAAAGTGGCTTCAATCATGGCGATTCTACTCCGATATAGCGAACCCGCGCGCCCTTGCTCTCGTTACTTAGGACGCGGCCGCAATCGGCTCAAGAGGGGCCTGGATTGACGGCCGTTCCAATGCCGCGCGATTCCAGACGATTGCGACAGTAGCTCCGTGCAGGGGCGGCATCTGGTTCTGCAGCGAAAGCTTGGCGCCGCTGCGTTCCAGCAAGGTTTTAGCAATGAAAAAGCCCAGCCCGAGGCCGAATCCGTCCTCTTCATCGCCGCCGTTGGCAGTGCCCAATTGCGGCCGCCGGTGAGTGACGTAGGGCGAACCGAGGCGGTCGAGCACCTCCGGCGCAAAACCAGGCCCGTCGTCGCTGATCGTGATGCGCACCGCCGACGGCGACCAATCCGCGGTTATTTCGACGCGCTGGTGAGCAAAATCGACCGCGTTCTCGATCAGATTGCCGAGCCCGTAGCGGATCGCCGGATTGCGCGCAACGACCGGCTCGTCGGCGCGATCGCGCGGCATGGCCGCCACCAGCGCCACACCGAAGTTGCGGTGCGGCGCCGCCGCCTCATCAATGAGCGCCGCCAGCGGCACGCGGTCGAAAGGCTCGGTGGTCGGCAGTTCAGTAATTTTCGACAAGATCTCCCGGCAGCGCTGCGCCTGCTCGCGCAGCAGCTTGACATCGTCGGCATAGGGCGAACGAGCCTCGAGCGCGCGCTCGATTTCACGGACCACGACGGTGATCGTGGCAAGCGGCGTAGCCAGCTCATGCGCCGCCGCAGCGGCAAGCCCATCAAGTTGCGAGAGGTGCTGCTCGCGCGCCAACACCAGCTCGGTCGCCGCCAGCGCGTCCGACAATTGGCGCGCCTCTTCGGCGACCTGCCACGTGTAAACCCCGATATAACCGATTGCTAAAAGGATCGAGAGCCATACCCCGACGACATACGTTTCAGGGAGCCGCAACGGTTCCTCGGCCTCCCAAGGCAGCTGGTAATGGAAAAAAATCAGCGCCGTCGCCGCCAGCACGGCAAATATGCCGAGCAACAACGTCATGCGCGGCGGCAACGCGATCGCCGAGATCAGCACCGGACCGAGCAACAAAAAAGAAAAGGGATTCTCCAGGCCACCGGTGAGAAAGAGCAGTGCCGCAAGCTCGGCAATGTCGAAGGCCAACAGATAAGCGGCACGGTCGGGTTCGAGCCATTGCGCGTCGGAAAATCCGACCCGTAGCCCGATATTGAGCGCGACGGCCAGCGCGATCACCGCAAAACAGGGCCAGAGCGGAACATCGAATTCGAGGCCGAAATGCACCACCAGCACGGCCGCGACCTGACCCAAGACCGCAAGCCAGCGCAGTCGCAACAAGGTGGCAAGGCGCAGATTGCGCGGCCGGTGATGCGTCTGCGGCAGACCGAACATGCCCGCTCATATAGCGATAGGCCGCCTGCAATCCAAATGAAGGACGCGCGCATACCGGCCGCGGCGCGCGGCTTTACGGCTCCCAGCCGGCGCCTGCGGGAGCCGGCTCGGCTTCCCCGGAGCGCGCTTTTTCAATCACCGCCAACAGCGTCCGCAGCACGTCGGTGACGCCCTCCCCGCTGACGGCGGAAATGACCAGCGGCGTTTTTTTGGCCGCCCGCTTGAGCCGCGCCGTTTGTTGTTTGAGCGTATCGCCGTCGAGCGCATCGGCCTTGTTGAGCGCGACCAGTTCCGGCTTCTCGTCGAGGCCTCCTCCGTAGGCAGTGAGCTCGGCGCGTATGGTCTTATAGGCCGCGCCGGCATCTTCGGTCGTGCCATCGACGAGATGCAACAGCACCCGGCAGCGTTCCACATGGCCGAGGAACCGGTCGCCGAGACCGACGCCCTCATGCGCGCCCTCGATCAGGCCCGGAATATCGGCGAGCACGAATTCGCGGCCATCGATCCCGACTACGCCAAGCTGCGGCTGCAGCGTTGTGAACGGATAGTCGGCGATTTTCGGCTTGGCCGCGCTGACTTTGGCGAGAAACGTCGATTTCCCAGCATTCGGCAGGCCGACAATGCCGGCATCGGCAATAAGCTTGAGCCACAGCCGAATGGTGAGTTCTTCGCCGGGCTGGCCGGGATTGGCGCGGCGCGGAGCACGGTTGGTCGATGATTTGAAATGCGCATTGCCGAAGCCGCCATTGCCGCCGCGCGCGAGCGCGGCGCGCTGACCGCATTCGGTCAGATCAGCGAGCAACGTGACACCATCCTCTTCGTAAATCTGCGTGCCGACCGGAACTTTGAGCAGCATGTCGGCCCCGTTGGCGCCGTGACGGTCCTTGCCCATGCCGCCACCGCCGCTCTTGGCAAAAAAGTGCTGCTGGTAGCGATAGTCGATTAGCGTGTTCAGCCCGTCGACGGCTTCCGCAATCACGTCACCGCCCTTGCCGCCATCGCCGCCATTGGGCCCGCCGTATTCAATGAACTTCTCGCGCCGGAAAGAAACGCAGCCGTTGCCGCCGGCGCCCGAACGGATATAGACCTTGGCCTCGTCGAGAAATTTCATAACGGCTTGCTCGTATCAGCGCAGTTGCGGCAATCCACTGTGAGCGGCAAACATAACAGCGCAGCGCCCTGGCTGATATAATGCGCCACTCGTGATAAGGTATGGCCGGTCTGTTAAGTTCGAGCAGCAATGAAAAGCGCGTGGTCGGTTCTCAAGCTTGCGTTACGGGCCGCTATCTGGCGGACGACCCGCAATCCACGCCTGGTCGGTCTGCCAAGCCTGCTGGCCTTCGCCGCCGTGCTCGCGGTCTCGCGCGTAGCGCTGCAATTTGCCGAAGCCGGATCTGCCGTATCCTTTAACCCTTATGGCCTGAATGCCGTCATCGCCTGGGCCGCGCTTGACGTCGCCGTCGCTGCGCTATTCGTGCCGCCGGCCGCCCGCGCCACGGCGCTGTCGGCAATGCTCGTGCTGACCGTTTTTGCCGAGGTCGCCAGCAGCGCCTTAAAGTCGCTGCTGGCGCTCGTTCCCCTCTTCGCCGCCGCGAACGCGGCCTGGCGCGACCAGCCGACCGCGATCGCCATAATCGCGCTGCTGTCGGCGTGGTGGATCGGCGCCGTGGCGGCCACTCTGCGCAGCGTGGCGCCGCAACTGCCGCGGGCATCATTTGGGCGCGCCGCCGCGATCTGGGTCGCGCTGCTCGCGGTCAGCGCGTTGCTGCCGCATGCGCCGGTTTTCATTCCGCGCGACTTCGACATGCGTACTGCCAATCTGTGGGAACTCCTGCACGCGCAATTGGTGGCACCGCAACAGAATGCGGCGGCGTCAAGCCTCGACAAGGCGCAAGCCGCGCTCTTGCAGACACAGATCGCGAGCCTTGCGCCGCCGACGAAAGGAGCGGCCAACATCTATAGCCTCGGCATCGCCGGTTGGGCGGACCAGGACGTTTTCCTCAAGGAGCTCGATGGCGGCCTGGCGGCGCTGGGCGCGGTTCTGCCGATCCGCGGCCGCAGCGTACGGCTGGTCAATCACAGCGAAACGCAGGCGAGCTTGCCGCTCGCCAACCAGCGCAACTTTGCCGCCGCGGTGCAAGCGATCGGCGCGGTCATGAACAAGGAGGAGGACATTCTCCTTCTCCTCATGACCTCGCATGGAGAGCCGTCCGGCTTTGGGCTGCGTCTGCCGAGCGACGTCGTCACGGAATTGACCCCACAGGAAGTCGCGGCCGCGCTCGATAACGCGCACATCAAAAACCGCGTGGTCATCGTGTCCGCCTGCTTTGCCGGCATTTTTGTGCCGCCGCTCGCCAACGACAACACCATCGTGCTGACGGCCGCCGACGCCCAGCATACCTCGTTCGGCTGCGCGCCCGAGCGCGACTGGACCTATTTCGGCGACGCCTTCTTTCGGCAGAGTCTGCGGCCGGGTTGGGATCTCCAGCACGCCTTCGACAATGCGCGCGTGCTCATTCGCGGCTGGGAGATGATGGATCGGGCCGTGCCATCGAATCCACAGTCGCATTTCGGGCCGGCGCTTGTCGCCAAGCTCAAGCCGTTATTCCAATCTGAGCAGGACGCCGCGCGCTAAGCGCTTTATGCCACGCGGCGGACACGGCTCCAGGATTTGAGCGAGAGCCATAGCCCGCGATCGAGCCGGAAGCGGTCGACCGGCGCCGCGGAATTAATCGCGCGGATCCGGGTGAGCCGCACGCCCGTCCATTGAAAGGCGCACTTCTCCAGGACGCGGCGCGAAGTCGGATTGCTGACGCGCGCCCCCGCCTGCAAGGTCGCGTGCTCCAGGTCTTCGAATGCATAATCGACGACGGCCCGGACAGCCTCGGTGGCGTAGCCGCGGCCCCAATAACGCGCCCCCAGCCAATAGCCGAGTTCAGGCGCGTCTTCGCGCGGATCGATCCCGCAGGCGCCGATCAGCGTGTCGGCATGCGCGATGACGAAGCAAACCTCGCCGTCGCGCCGGTTGACCGCGGCAATGAATTGCTCGGCGTCGGCAAGACGGTAGGGATGCGGAATACGGGCGGTATTCACCGCGATGCGGCGGTCGTTGGCGAGAACCGCAATCGCTTTTACGTCCTCGCTGCGCGGCGCGCAGCGTCAGCCGCTCGGTCGCGAGGACGGGAATACAGCGCTCCCGCGGCGTTTCGATCACGTTTTCCGAAAGCGTCATGCGCATGGGCTCCTGGCGAAAAACCAAAAGGGGGAGCCGGCATCCGGTCTCCCCCTTTTCGAAGCCCATTCGGGCCCGCCGGTTCGACTGGAAGCCGGCGGACCTTCATATGATCCACCGTATTACTGGGTCGCAGCCTCGCTCGGAAGTACCGATACGAATACGCGACCCTTGGTTTTGGTCTGGAACGCAACGCGGCCGTCAATCAGCGCAAACAACGTATGGTCACGGCCAACCCCGACATTGCGGCCCGGGTGCCATTTGGTGCCGCGCTGACGCGCGATGATGTTGCCGGCAACGACTTCTTCGCCGCCGAAAATCTTGATCCCCAAGCGCTGGCCCGCCGAATCGCGGCCGTTGCGCGAGGATCCGCCTGCTTTTTTGTGAGCCATCGCTCGAACCTTTCGTGTGCGTTACCTATACCGGATTCGTGACAAAAACATCACCAGACCCGGTCACTTCTTTTTCCCGCCTTTAGCCCCTTTGGCCGGAGCGACTTTGCCTTTGGCCGCGGGCTTTTTCGTTTTCGCGGAGGCCGCGGCTTTGGGTTTCCCCGCCTTTTTGGCCGCGGCAGCTTGCGGCTTTTCCGTGGCCGCTTCGTCGTCGGCCGCGCCGTCCGCGGCTGCCTGTTCCGGCTTCGGCGCGGACACCCGCTTCGGCCGCGGCGGAACGGTCTTGTTCGGCTTTTTTCCCTCAGTCAGGATTTCGGTGATGCGCACCAGCGTAAATTCCTGCCGATGACCGCGCTTGCGGCGGGAGTTCTTCCGCCGCCGCTTCTTGAACGCGATGATCTTGGCGCCGCGCGACTGGTCGAGCACTTCGGCAGCGACCGTTGCGCCGGCAATGGTCGGCGCGCCCAAAACGACGCTGTCGCCGCCGACGACCAAAACCTCGCCGAACTCGACGATTTCACCGGGCTCGCCCTTGACCTTGTCGATCTTGAGCACGTCTTCGGCGGCGACCCGGTATTGCTTGCCGCCGGTTTTAAAGACCGCGAACATCTTTGTCCTCGTGTTCGGTCCCGGTATTCGGCCCAGGGCCGGACCGGCTTTTTCCAGTCGCTGCTGCTATTTAAGCTGCGGGTGAAGGCAAGAGCTTGGCAAACCTTGACGGCTCGCGCGGCTCGCGCCGGCGCCGTTATGACCGCCCGATAAACCTCTGTCAAGAAACGCAAAGCCGGCCCGTTAACGCAAGGCCGCCCTGCTCGCGGCACGCGGACAAGCCGGCGTGGCTGTGTTACTTGGCTCTGCGCAAGAGGACGCGGCAACAAGGAGTTCGCCCATGGCCACCAACGGCACCCAAAACAAACCGAAGATCGGATGGATCGGCGCTGGCCGCATGGGGATTCCCATGGCCGAGCGGCTGATCAAGGCCGGCTATGACGTTAGCATCTGGAACCGCACCCGCGCCAAAGCCGAACCGCTGGCCAAAGCCGGCGGCAAACTCGTCGATCATCTCTTCGAGTTAAAGGATGTAGACGTGTTGTTCTCGATCGTATCGACCGGTATGGACGTGCAGGAGGTTCTCTACGGCAAAAATGGCGTCTGCAGCCAGGGCGGCAAAATCCCGCCGATCGTCGTCGATTGCTCCACCATCTCGGTCGAGGATTCCGCGGCCATCCGCGACAAGCTCCAACAACTTGGCGCCGACTTCGTCGCCGCCCCGATGAGCGGCAACGCCAAGGTGATCAAGGCCGGCAAGGCTTCCGCCGTGGTGTCGGGCAAAGAGGCTGCGTGCAAGGAAGTGATGCCGCTGATCGACGTGTTCGCGCAGCGCGGCGTTTCCTATGTCGGCGACGGCGAACTCGCCCGCGTCTGCAAGATTGCGCACAACGTCATGCTCGGCGTCGTCATCGAGAATCTGATCGAGATCACGCTCCTCACCAACAAGATGGGCGTTCCGCGGCACGCGTTTCTTGCCTTCCTCAACAACAGCGCCATGGGCTCGATGTTCACCGGCTACAAAGCGCCGGCGCTGGTCAATTGCGACTGGACGACCACCTTCACGCCGGAGCTTCTGCGCAAGGACCTCGATCTTGGGCTTGAGCTCGGCCGCGAGATCGACGTTCCGATGCCGGTGACCGCGGCCGCGCGCGAGGTTCTGCAGACGCATTTCGGCGCCGCGACGCTGCAAAAGAATCCGGAAGAATATCTACAGAAGGATTTTTCGGCGCTGGCGGAAACCATGGCGCTCGCGGCCGGCATGAAGCTCGTCAGCGAGAACGTGAACGTACCGACGGGGCTCGAGCATTAGCGCATGAGCCGGAGAAGTGGATACCGGTTTTCCGAAAAAGATCATGCGGCAGCGAAGAACCTGTCCGGCGCGAGAGCCGGGCTGCCACCGCGAGTATCGGCTTATTTCGTGTCGGTGTGCGCGCTAAGCGCCAAGAGCCACTGCCCGCCGCGTTTAACCCAGACGCGGGCGGCGCGATAGGGCGGGTGTGATTCACCCGGTGCCGCGTCGGTCGTGGTCATGACCGCGCCGTCGCCGTAGACCGCAAGCCGCATCGTCTGCACCTCGCCGACGACGGCGGCGGCGCCGGTTTCCTTCTGTCGCTCAATCGCGGCGATCCGATCCGTCTTCGGCACCGGCGGGCGGCCGCTCGCATAAAGCACGAATTCATCGGCGACGTGTTTTGCCCATTCGCCGGCATCATGCGCGACGATGGCCTTGATCACGGCCTGGAAGGTGTTGACGACCTCCTGCTCGGCTGCCGAGCGTACCCGATACGGAAGTGTCTCACATGGATTTTTGCAATCGCCGGCTTGCGGCCCTTCGGCAGACGACGTGGTCGCGGCAGTCGTTTCAGCGTCGGCGATGGGCACTTCCTGGATCAAAAGCGCCCGCCACGCACCTTTTTGTTTGACCCAGACGTCGAGGAAAAACACATCGGCATCGGACGTCGATCTGTGTCGCCCGGTGGCCACGGCGACGAGCCCGTAGCTGCGCACTTTCGGGTCGCTCGCGGTGGCAGCGGCAACACGCTTGAGATCGCCAAGAACCTCCTTGCGCGTATAACCTTTTCCATCGGCATCGACGAAACTAAATTGTAAGGCAAGCAGCCGCCGCACAGCGCCTTTGTCGGCGCCGCGCATGGCTTCGCGAAGCGCGGAATCCGCCGCAACCACGGCTGCATCGTCGGCGGCGATAGGTTGGGCTTTGGTTTGCGCCTTCGGCAGCGCGAAGGCGGCGATCGACACGACGGCGGCGATCACAACAAGCGCCGTCCACCGCACGGCCGGTCGCGACGCAAATCCAGCGAATTTCACCGCCCCCGACGCCGCCACTCTTTACAGACTCCGCCCCCACCGCATTGCGGGCCGCCCAGACCAATGCACGCGCACCATGGCATTTTCGTGCTACAATCCTCAAGGCGTCGGTCGTTCAACCGCGCCGGCATCACTTCTTTACGTTAAGGACGCGGACACCGGCGACGGCGCTAGCCGCAATTATGCGTGCAGCGGCGCCGGTAGACCTTGTGCTCATTCGCCATCGCCACTCGGCATTCGCGGCTGAGCTGCCGGTAATGCGCCTTCATGCACGCCGTTACTTTCGGCACGTCGGGGACGAACTCGGAACAAAGCCGCATGGCGTCGGGTGTGCAGGCGTCACGTGTCTCCGGACTGCTTTGCGCGACGGCTAATCCTATTCCCGCAATCCCAATCCCGATGACGACAAGCCCGGCCGGCAGGACCGGTCCGCAAATGAGACGCAGCATATTTTCGGCATCCTTCCCCGGCTGGCGATGCGGGCGGGTTACCCAACTTTGCGGGCGTATGCCCCGCAACAGCCTAAAACATCAAGCTGGAAGGTGGAAAGCGGTTTTGCGAAAAGATTCCGCTCTGTGGCGAATTGTCGACCAAGCCGAGTTCGCACGGCGCCAGCGGGGAAAATGACGTTCTACCGCGAACCCCTCGAGAAGCCGTTCACAGCGCGCGTTTCTCCCTTGCCGTGGCTTTGCTCGCAGCGCTCTACGGTATTTCCCGCGAATTCGGACGTGCTGTTGTCGAAGGATAGATGCCGGCAAAAGGCGCCGTCGGGCATGGCGAGGACCACGTCGCCGACGCGGTTGGCTTCGCGCTTTGCCGCCGCCGCCTGCAGCAAGGGATCAATGAAGGTGCGACCGCCGATCATCAGCGCCGCCCCCAACAGAACCAAAAACAGCGAGAGAACGATGATCAGGCGAGCCATCTTCGCCTGCTGCTCGTAGCGCATGCGCGCCAACGCGCGCGCCGCGGCTCGCTCGCGCGCGGAAAGAGCCGGCGGGCGCAATGGACCGGCGATTACGGCCACTGGCTTGAGCTCGCTCATGCCGGCATAAAAACAGGAAATCTTGCAGCCCACGATAAAGAAATCGGGTCGATTTGAATCAAAATTTGAGGCCGCCACTTAGTTATGTTTCAAAGCGGTTGCTAACGTTAAGGACGACTTTATGCGTACTCAGGTTGCGATCATCGGCGCCGGTCCTTCCGGGCTCCTGCTCGGTCAGCTCCTGCACAAGCATGGCATCGATAATGTCATTCTAGAGCGGCAAACCGGAGAATATGTGCTCAGCCGCATTCGCGCCGGCGTCATCGAACAGACCACCATCGATCTCCTCGACGAAGCCGGCGTCGGCGCGCGCATGCACGAAGAAGGTCTCGTGCATGACGGCGTTCAGATCTGCGTCGACGGCGTGCGCCACCGCATTTCATTTAAGGAAATGACCGGCAAGGCAGTGATGGTCTACGGGCAGACCGAGATCACCCGCGACCTGATGGATGGCCGCGCGGCCGCCGGCGCACCTACCATCTACGCCGCCTACGACGTGAGCTTGCACGACATTTTCGGCGAGACGCCGACGGTGACGTTTCGCGCCGACGGCAAAACACAAGAGATCGCTTGCGATTTCATCGCCGGCTGCGACGGCTTCCATGGCGTCAGCCGCAAAAGCGTCCCGCCAAACGCTATCGCCACGCACGAGCGGGTCTATCCGCTGGGCTGGCTCGGCGTCCTCTCGGAGACGCCGCCGGTGTCGGAGGAGTTGATCTATGTCCGGCATCCGCTCGGCTTTGCGCTCTGTTCGATGCGCTCGCCGACACGCAGCCGTTATTACATACAGTGCGGCCTCGCCGAGGATATCGATGCTTGGCCCGACGAGCGCTTCTGGGAGGAACTCAGGCCCCGGCTGGACGACGAAGGGCGCCAGCGGCTCGTGACCGGACCGTCGATCGAAAAGAGCATCGCCCCGTTGCGCAGTTTTGTCGCCGAGCCTATGCGTTTCGGCCAGCTATTCCTTGCCGGCGACGCCGCCCATATCGTGCCGCCGACGGGCGCCAAGGGCCTCAATCTTGCGGCGAGCGACGTGCGCCTTCTGTCGCAGGCACTGGTCGAGCACTATGCCGAGAAATCCGACGCCGGCATCGCCCATTATTCTTCGCGCGCCTTGGCGCGGGTCTGGAAGGCCGAGCGTTTCTCATGGTGGATGACGACGCTGCTGCACAAGTTATCCGACGATTCGTTCGAGCAGAAAATTCAGCTCGCCGAACTCCACTATCTGTTCCGATCGCAGGCCGCCGCCACCGTATTCGCGGAGAATTACGTCGGGCTACCGTTTTAATCGCATCAACCGGAAACGGCCGCCGCTACGCGCGCACCGATAGCGAGCAGCCGGCGATCCTGCCCGGCCAAACCCTCAAGCATGACGCCGACCGGCAAGCCGTTGACGTCAAACCCAGCAGGCAGCGCGAGCGAGGGCACGCCGGCAATGCTGGCCGGACTGGTATTGCGGATGACGGTCGGAAATGTCGGCAATGGCACGCCGTCGACGGTCATCTCGCGGTCTTCGCCGATGCGCGGCGGTGGAACCGGCACGGTCGCGGTGATCAGCGCGTCGACGCCGTTGCTGACAACGGCCTGCTGATATTCGCGCTGCAGCGCGGGTCGTGCGTGGTTCATCGCGTCCAGATAGTTTTTGCCAAGATCGGGCGCCATGCGGTCGAGCTCGGCGAACATATTGCGGACGTCCGGGCTAGCGATCCTGGCGGCGAATTGTTCGAGGCTCTCGCCGAACTTCTCGCGCGCGAGAGCAGTCCAGATTTGCCAAATCTCGCAGAGCGCGATCACGGCGTCGATCTGGTTGGTTATGCGCTCCGCTTCGGTGAAGTCGACGGGCACAAGCTCAAAGCCGGCTTTTTGCAGCGTGGCGAAAGCGGCTCCGATCGCCGCGTCAGTCGCCTGTGACAAGCCGGGCTGCGCATTGCTCAAAACGCCGAGCCGGATCGGGCGCGCCTCGAGCGCGGCGGGCCCCTCTCCCGTGATCACGGCATCGACAGCGGCGACGTCGTCGACGCATGTTGCCATGACGCCGATGGTGTCGCGCGTCCGGGTTAGATTGAGGACGCCGTCGCCGGGATAACGCCCGGTGGTCGGGCGCAATCCGATGACATTGCAGAAAGCCGCCGGGATCCGCGCCGAGCCGCCGGTGTCGGAGCCGAGAGCGACGGGCACGATGCCGCGCGCCAGAACCAGCCCCGTTCCGCCGGACGATCCACCGGATACGCGTCGCACATCGAATGGATTGGGTATCGCCCCGAAATGGGCGTTGTTGCTGGTAATCCCGAAAGCCAGTTCGTGCAGGTTCGTTTTGCCGATCACCACTGCACCGGCGGCGCGCAGCCTAGTAACCACCGTCGCATCCGCCACCGGCCGGTATTCGAGGAACGCCGGACTGGCGCCCGTGGTCGGAAACGGCAAGGCATCGATATTGTCTTTGACGGCAATCGGAATGCCGGCGAGCGGTCCGGCGGCGATATCGTCGCCGATCCGCGCGAAGGCCGCGTCGTCAACGACGGTGAATGCATTTTCGCGCTGCGCTTCCCGCACCCGCGTGCGCAGCTTAGCGGCGACCGCGGCCCTTCCTTCCGCCGCGATTTGGGCGCGGAGAGCGCCGATGCTCAAAGGACGGAAGACGGGCACGCCTTAGGCCGCTTTGCGTCCCCACAATTCGCGCGAGGCAAGCCGTGCGCCTTCCGCGAGCGCCTCAAGCTTCGCCCACATGATCGACGGATGAACGCGGCGCACATAGGGGGATTGGGCGAAACCGCAGTCGGTGCCGGCTTGAATATTTTCGCGCCCGACCAACTTGGCGATGCGGGTCAGCCGCTCGGCCACAAGTTCGGGATGCTCCACCACATTGGTCGAGTGGCTGATGACGCCCGGAATGAGGTTCTTGCCGGCCGGGAGTTTCACGGTCTCCCACACCCGCCACTCGTGCTCGTGGCGCGGATTGCCCATCTCGATGCAATAGGCGCCCGCCTTCACCCGCAGCACCAGATCGACGATATCCTTCAGCGCCACGTCGGTGACGTGCGGCGTATTAAAGCTGCCCCAACAGATGTGATAACGGATGCGATCCTCGGGCAGCCCCGCCAAGGCGTGATTGAGTGCGTCGATGCGCACCGCCGCCCATTTTCGGTATTGCGCCAAGTCCTCGCCGGAAAAGGCGACGTCATACATGTACGGCAGGAAGGCATCGTCGATCTGCACCAACAGACCGGCGTCGATAATTGCCTTGTATTCTTCGCGTAAAGCCTCGGCGAGCTTGAACAAAAATTCTTCGTCGTCCTTATAATATTCATTCTTATGTCGAGGCACCGCGCTTGCCGGCGCCACGACTGGCAAAAAGGCGTCAGCGACATCGGCGCCCTGCAGCGCGGCCTTGAAGACGTCGATGTCCTTTTGCACCGCGGCCTGACCCTTATAGGTGATCGGACCGACGGCGACGACGGTGCCACGCTTCGGCAGCTTCTGGGTCGGGAAGTATTCCGCATAGAAATCCGGAAACAATTGCTGATCGCGGCCGGCGCCGCGCGGCGCCTCGACGGCCCGCTCCTCGATTCCGCCGAGACGGTCGAGCACATAAAACGACCAGCTGCGGAATTTTCCGAATTCGCCGTCGCTGACGATATCGACGCCGGCTTGCTGCTGGCGTTTGACCACGGCGGCGATGGAGTCGGCGAGGCACCGGTCGAACGCCGCCGGGTCGACTTCGACGCCGTTATCGATCGCTTCGATGTATCTGGTGAGCTCAACCGGGCGGACGAGGCTGCCGACATGGGTTGTCAGGATCCGGTCGCGGCTCATGATTTGCCTCCATTCCACCCTTGCTGTTCGCCGCGGCGACGCGCTTTGCGCGCCGTTCGCTCGGCGTTTGGACTTTGACGCATAGATCGCACAAACGGGTCGATAATCAAACCGCTCGCGCCGCATGGCGTTTTGCGTAAAACCACAAGGCGGGCCGGCGGTTACCCTTTCAGCGCGTACGGTTGCGGGGCGGCAAGCCGGCCGCTATCTATACGCGCCTTTTGCGTCCCGGCCCGCTTTTGCGGCAGCCGCGCGCGTGCCGGCATAGAGCAATTCGAAGATCGCTATGGCCCGTCTCGTCATGAAATTCGGCGGCACTTCCGTCGCCGATATCGACCGCATCCGCAACGTCGCGCGCCACGTCAAGCGCGAGGTCGATGCCGGCCATGACGTGGTCGTGGTCGTTTCGGCGATGGCCGGGACGACCAATCAGCTCGTCGGCTGGTGCGAAGCGTCGCTCGAGACCCGGCAAATCTTCGATGCCCGCGAATACGACGCCGTGGTCGCGACCGGCGAGCAAATCACCTCCGGTCTGCTCGCCATCGCGTTGCAGGACATGGATATCGACGCGCGCTCCTGGCAAGGCTGGCAGCTGCCGATACTGACGTCGGACGTCTATGCGTCGGCGCGCATTCTCGACGTCAACGGCGCCGAGCTGATCAAGCGCTTCAGTGAGCGCAAGCAGGTGGCGGTGGTCGCCGGATTCCAGGGCCTGCACAAGGAAACCAACCGTATCACCACGCTCGGCCGCGGCGGCTCCGATACCTCGGCGGTGGCGCTGGCGGCGGCCATCAAAGCCGACCGTTGCGACATCTACACCGACGTGGATGGCGTTTACACGACCGATCCGCGCGTCGTGCCGCGCGCGCGCCGGCTCGACAAGATCGCCTTCGAGGAAATGCTCGAGCTTGCCTCGCTCGGGGCCAAAGTGATGCAGGTGCGCTCGGTCGAACTGAGCATGCTGCACAATGTGCGTATTTTCGTGCGTTCGAGTTTCGATCGGCCCGAGGACATCGATCCGCACGGCACCCCGCCCGGAACCCTGATCTGCAACGAGGAGGAGATCATGGAACAGCAAACCGTCACCGGCATCGCTTTTTCGCGCGACGAGGCGCAGATATCGGTGCGGGAAGTCGACGATAAGCCGGGCGTGGCAGCCGCGATTTTCATTCCGCTCGCTGACGCCAGTATCAATGTCGATATGATCGTGCAGAACGTATCGGCCGACGGCAAAACCACCGACCTGACCTTCACGGTGCCGGCGGCCGATTATCACCGGGCGATGGACGTCGTCACCAAGGCCAAGCCAAAAATCGGCTTCAAGCGGCTCGATGGCGCCACCGACGTCGCCAAAATCTCCGTCATCGGCATTGGCATGCGCAGCCATGCCGGCGTCGCCGCGGAGGCCTTCCGGGCGCTGGCCGAGCGCGCCGTCAATATCCGCGCCATTACCACGTCGGAGATCAAGTTTTCGCTGTTGATCGATGCGGCCTTCACCGAACTTGCGGTGCGCACGCTGCATTCGCTCTATGGCCTCGATCAAACGCCGGCTTGACTGCCAAATTTCGCTGCGTCGCACAAATCGCGCCGCTGTCATTTTGGCATCGATGGCTTGCGGTTTGCATAGGGCATTCGATATAGGCTGAAGCGTGATCGCTATGGGCTGTGGGCCCGGCGCGAATCCCTCTTCGATCAGGGCCGGGGCGACGCGGGCGGCGCGCGGTCTTAAAGGAAAAGGCCCGAGGGACCTCACGCCATGCGTGGCTCGCTCGGCGGTCCGCGCGTGTTATTGCGCCGCCTCCGCGAAGTCATGGCGGAGCCGGTCAGCGCGCAGGAACGCCTCGATAAGATTGTGGTGTTGATCGCCGCCAACATGGTGGCCGAGGTCTGCTCGGTCTACGTGTTGCGCGTCGACAACACACTTGAGCTGTACGCCACCGAAGGCCTCAATCGCGACGCGGTGCATCACACCGTGCTCCGCGCGGACGAAGGCCTCGTGGGACTGGTGGCAAGCCAGGCGACAGCCATCAACCTGTCCAACGCACAGGCCCACCCGGCCTTCGCCTATCGTCCGGAAACGGGCGAAGAGATTTATCACTCCTTCCTCGGCGTGCCGATCCTGCGCTCCGGCAACATGCTCGGCGTGTTGGACGTGCAAAATCGCGCGCGCCGCACCTATACCGAAGAAGAAGTCGAGGCGTTGCAAACGACGGCGATGGTGCTCGCCGAGATGATCGCGTCCGGCGAATTGTCGGCCATGGCGCTGCCGGGCGCCGAGCCTGCGGTGCGGCGGTCGCTGCATCTGACCGGAGCCGCGTTGTCGGAAGGCATCGCGCTCGGTCATGTCGTGCTGCACGAGCCGCGCGTCGTCGTCACCAATTACATCGCCGACGACATTCCGAAGGAATTAAAGCATCTGCAGGCGGCGGTCGAAACGCTGCGCACCGATCTCGACCAGCTCCTCGAACACGGCGACGTCGTTGAAGGCGGCGAGCATCGCGACGTGCTCGAAGCCTATCGCATGTTCGCTTACGACCGAGGCTGGGTGCACCGGCTCGAGGAAGCGGTCATGACCGGTTTGACCGCCGAAGCGGCGGTCGAACGCGTGCAGTCGGATACGCGCGCGCGCATGCTGCGTCAGACTGATCCGTATTTGCGCGAGCGCTTGCACGATCTCGACGATCTCGCCAACCGGCTGATGCGCCAGCTGACCGGCCGCGACCACGCTCCCTCGCGCGAGAATCTGCCGGAGAACGCCATCGTCGTCGCCCGCTCCATGGGGCCGGCGGCGCTGCTCGACTACGACCGCAAGCGGCTGCGCGGTCTTGTGCTCGAGGAAGGCGGTCCGCACTCGCATGTCGCCATCATCGCCCGCGCGCTCGGCATCGCCGCTGTCGGCGAAGTCGACAACGCCACCGGCCTCGCCGACCCCGGCGATGCGGTCATCGTCGACGGCTCGACGGGCGACCTGCATCTGCGGCCGCTGCCCGACATGGAGGCCGCCTATGCTGAGCGCGTGCGGCTGCGCGCCCGGCGGCAACAGCAATACCAGTCGCTGCGCGACCTGCCCTGCGTCACCAAAGACGGCCAGAAGCTGACGCTCATGATCAACGCCGGCTTGAGCGTCGACCTGCCGCACATTGCCGACACCGGCGCCGCCGGCATCGGCCTGTTCCGCACCGAGCTTCAGTTCATGGTGGCGCCGAACTTTCCACGCTCGAACGAGCAATACGCCCTCTACCGCGCCGTCCTCGACGCGGCCGACGGCAAGCCAGTCACCTTCCGCACGCTCGACATCGGCGGCGACAAGGTGCTGCCCTATATGCGCAACATCGAGGAGGAAAATCCGGCGCTCGGCTGGCGGGCGATCCGCCTCGGCCTCGACCGGCCGGCGTTGCTGCGCACCCAACTGCGCGCGCTGCTGCGCGCCGCCGGCGGCCGCTCGCTGAAAGTCATGTTTCCAATGATCGCAGCCGTGACCGAGTTCGAGCAGGCCAGGGAGCTGGTGGAGCGGGAACTGACGCATCTGCGCCGGCATGGCCACAAGTTGCCGGACGAAGTCGAAGTCGGCAGCATGGTCGAGGTGCCTTCGCTGCTTTATCAGCTCGACGAGTTGCTCGAACACGCCGACTTTCTCTCGGTGGGCTCCAACGATCTGGTGCAATTCCTGTACGCGGTCGATCGCGGCAATCCGCGGGTGTCGAGCCGCTTCGATCCGCTGTCGGCGCCGGTCTTGCGCGCGCTCAAGGACATTGCCGACAAATGCCGCCAGTACGGCAAGCCGGCGACGGTCTGCGGCGAACTCGCTTCGCAGCCGATCGGCGCCTTGGCGCTTACCGGAATCGGCTATCGTGCGTTCTCGCTGGCGCCCTCGGCCGTCGGCCCGGTCAAGGCGATGCTGCTCGACCTCGATTGCGGCAAGATCGCCGACTTCCTCAACCCGCTGATCGATAAGCCGGCGCGCGCGGCGCCGATCCGCGCGCAACTGCAAAAATTTGCCGCCGACAGCGGCCTGCAGCTTTAAGAAAGCAGGCTTTTGGCGGCTCGGCAGGCGGACTTGTCGCAGGCTCAAGCCTCTTCTACTTAACGGATCATGCTGCCCGATCAAAAACTCACTGCGCTTGTCACCCGCCACGCGGCGCTGGAACGCGACCTAGCCGCGGTGCTGCCGCCCGAGACTTACGTGAAGCTGTCGCGCGAATTCGCCGAGCTTGCGCCGGTGGTCGAAGCGGTCAAAGCCTATCGCGCGGCGCAGAGCGAACTCGAAGGTGTTGCGAGCCTGCTCGACGATCCGACAACCGATACCGAGATGCGCTCGATCGCGGAGGCGGAAAAGCCGGAGCTTGAAGCGCGCCGCGCCGCGCTCGAACAACAATTGCGGCTGGCGCTCCTGCCCAAGGACGCCATGGATGAGCGCAACGTCATTCTGGAAATTCGCGCCGGCACCGGCGGCGACGAAGCAGCGTTGTTTGCCGGCAATCTTTTCCGCATGTACGAGCGCTATGCCGCCATTCAAGGCTGGAAGGTCGAAGTGATCGCCGCCAGTGACGGCCCCATGGGCGGCTTCAAGGAAGTCATCGCCGAGATTCGCGGCCGTGGCGCCTTCGCCAAGCTCAAATTCGAATCCGGCGTACATCGCGTCCAGCGCGTGCCCGACACCGAGGGGTCGGGACGCATCCACACTTCGACCGCGACCGTCGCTGTGCTGCCCGAAGCGCAGGAACTCGATCTTACCATCAACGACACCGATCTGCGGATTGACACATTGCGCTCGGGCGGCGCTGGCGGCCAGCATGTCAACAAGACCGAGTCGGCGGTGCGCATCACCCATATTCCGACCGGCATCGTCGTGATGATGCAGGAGGATCGCTCGCAGCACCGCAACCGGGCCAAAGCCATGGCCGTGCTGCGCAGCCGGCTTTACGACGCCGAGCACCAGAAGCAGGACGCCGCGCGCGCGGCCGCGCGGCGCGGACAGGTTGGAACCGGGGACCGATCCGAGCGCATCCGCACCTATAATTACCCGCAAGGACGGGTGAGCGACCATCGCATCAATCTGACGCTCTACAAGCTGCCGCAAATCATGGAAGGCGAAGCGCTCGGCGAACTGATCGACGCACTGGTCGCCGAGCATCAGGCGGAGCAACTTGCCGAGGAGAGCGCGTGAGCGCCGACGCAGTACCGGCCGTCACGCGTGTCTCGGCGGATACGCCGACCATCGGCGCGGCGCGGCACGCGGCGATAGCCGAACTTCGCGCCGCCGGGATCGAAACGCCCGAACTCGATGCCCGCGTTCTTTTCGCCGAGGCGCTTTCGCTCGATCATGCCGCGTTCGCTGCCGCCGATGGCCGCGTCCTTAACGTTGAGCAACGAAAAAACATTGCCGCAGTGATCCGTCGCCGCATCGCCGGCGAACCGGTCGCGCGCATCGTCGGCTACAAGGAATTCTGGAGTCTTCGGCTGCGGGTTGGCCCGGCGACTTTGGTGCCGCGGCCGGAAACGGAAACGATCGTGGAAACGGCGCTGGCGGCGATCGACGCCGGCGGCCCGCGCACGCGGCCGTTGCGCATCGCCGATCTTGGCACCGGCTCGGGCGCGCTCCTGCTGGCGCTGCTCAGTGAGCTACCCGACGCGTTCGGCATCGGCACCGATATAAGCTCCGACGCGCTGCGCATTGCCGCCGAGAACGCGCGGCATCTTGGTCTGCTTCATGCGGCATTCGCCGCTTGCGATATGGGCGCGGCGCTGCGTGGACCGTTCGATCTTATTGTCTCCAATCCGCCCTATGTTACGTCTGCCGAGATCGCGATGCTTGCGGCGGAGGTGCGCGATTTCGATCCGCGAACCGCGCTCGACGGCGGGCTCGATGGACTTGATGCGTATCGTTCTCTTGCCGTCACCTTGCCGCCGCTTCTTGCGCCGGGCGGCATCGCGGTGGTCGAACTCGGCATAGGTCAAGCGCCGGCGGTGGGCGCCCTGTTCCGGGCGGCAGGCTTGACGACGAGGGCCCCGCGCCCCGATCTCGCCGGTGTGCCGCGCGCACTCCTTGCCCACGCTGCAGCAGAGGCGTCGCGCTTCGCGGTATGAGTGCGCGGCATTGGGGCCCAGCAAAATAGGGACAAAATACCCCTTGGAATATCGGCCGGAACCGATTAGCTTGCGTTTACGGAATCGGCCCGATATGAGCCGCGCAGCTTTTAACGCTATTAAAGCGTTCCTTTTAGAGAGCGTCCCCTTCAGAGGTGTCCTCTTAGAGGCAAGCAGCGCAAGGCCAAGTGAAGCGAAGGCCTTAAATACAGCGAAAGCCGCATCGGACGGCAAACGGGATCGGCAGATTCATACCGAGAAGTTGCATCGGTTTAGCGCGCATTGATTATCGTCGCGCAGGGGGCTGCAAGACCGCGGCAAGTCTGCGGTGCAAGCTCTATTGCTGGAACTTTCAGAACGGCGGCGTGTGCCGCCGAAAATGAGGGGGTTGGCGGAAAGACAACATGAGAAACGGTCAGAACAACAAGCGAATGCGCGGCCGCAATCGCAAGGGTGGTGGTCATCATCACCAAAATCCATTGTCTCGCATGTACGAGTCCAACGGACCCGACGTGAAAATCCGGGGAACGGCTTCACATGTTGCCGAAAAATATCTTCAGCTTGCCCGCGATGCGCAGAGTTCCGGAGATCCGGTAGCGGCGGAGAATTACTACCAACACGCCGAGCATTATTTCCGCCTGATCGCAGCCGCGCAGGAGCAATTCCGCCAGAGCCAACCGTATTACCAGCAAGGCGGCGAACAGCAGCGTGGCGGCATGTCTGCCGACGACGGCTACGACGACGGCGACGGCGAGCAGCCCCCAATGAGCGGCGAGCCGTTTGCACCACGTGAGCCGCAGCCATACTACTCGCGCGATCAGCATCAGCCGCAGCAAGGGCAGCCGCGCCCGCAGCATGTTGCGCCGGCTCAGGACGCTGACGTCGACCGGCTGCCGTCCTTCATCACCGGCGGACAATCGCAGCCGCAGCCGGTGCAAAGCGGCAACGGTCCGCATAGCCAAAATGGCCCCAATGGCCAAAATGGCTATGAGGGGTCGGCGGACCGCTTTCCGTTGCACCGCCGGCGCCGGCGCCATCGCGGCCCGCGTGACAACGGCATGCAGGGCGGGGATGGCGACGCGCCGATCCCGGACACTTCCGGCTCCGACGAGTGATCGACTAGACGCCGCGCGAGGCTTTGCCCAGGCGCACCAGCAACCAGATCGGCACAACGATCACGGCGCCGAGCAGGAAGTAGCGCCATAGCCAACGCACCACGTCGAATCCCATCGTCCAGATATGGACGATGAGGGCGCGCACCGATTCGATGATATTCCACGGATCGAGCCCGATGGCAGCGAGGACCACGCCCACCAAAATCGACAACAGTATCAAACGTCCGAACACCGCAAGCGGTGGGCCGCCCACGAAGCGGCCAATATATTGGTGTGCCTGATCCTGGCCGGCTCTGTCCTGTCTGACATGATCCTCGGCCATCGCAATCTCCGCTCCGCGCCCGCGGTTAAGTAGCGCCATTCGCTGCAAGCCGTCCACAGCAAGATGGCCGCTATGCGCTCGGTCGCGGGGCCGTTGCACGGCCTTCGCAAGAGGCGCTAAGTTGCGGCGCCCGGATCATCATATCGGGCGTTCTAAAGGATTTTTCATGGCCAAAATCGAAGATCGTGCGGCTTTGCCGACGGCAAGCCACAACGACGATATCGGCGAGGAAACGCGGCTTGTCCTTTATCGCACGCAAGTCGAGATCCGCGAGGCGGAGCAGCGTGCGTACGACCTGTTCCTGCAAAACCTGGTTAAAGGCACCAGTCATCTTTCGCTCGGCCAGGAGGCGGTCGCCGCCGGCTTCGCCGCCGCGATGCGCCCCGGCGATTTGTCTTTCTGCACCTATCGCGGCCATGCGCACACGCTCGCTCGCGGCGTGCCGATCGTGAAAGTCTTGGGCGAGCTGATGGGGCGCGACATCGGCTTGATGCGCGGCAAAGGCGGCTCGATGCACCTGACGTCGGTCGAACACGGCGTGATGGGCTCCTACGCGATCATCGGCGCGCATTTGCCGATCGCCTGCGGCGCCGCCTGGCGCGCGCAGTACAAGGGTCAGAAAGACGTATCGGTCTGCTTCTTCGGCGACGGCACCACCAATATCGGCGCCTTCCATGAGGCGCTGAATTTCGCCGTGGTGTGGAAGCTGCCGGTCGTCTTCGTCTGCGAGAACAATCTGTACATGGAATACACGCCGATCAGCGATGTCACCGCCGTACAGCATCCGGCCGCCGACCGCGCCGCGGCTTACGGGTTGCCGCGCATCATCGTCGATGGCAACGACGCCGATGCCGTTTACCGCTCGGCGGTGACGGCCTACGAGAAAGCGCGTGCCGGCGATGGACCGTCGCTGATCGAATGCATGACTTACCGCTATAGCGGGCATTCGCGCGCCGATCCGGCCAAATATCGACCGGAAGGCGAACTGGAAAAGTGGAAAGAACGCGATCCGATCAAACTCTATCGCCAGCGCCTCAAACAATTCGGCGTCGACGAGGAAACCATCCTGCGCATCGACACCGAAGTGAAACGCGAAGTCGATGAAGCAACGGAAGCGTGCAAAGCCTCCCCGCCGCCGGCGCTCGATCTCCTCACCACCGACGTTTATGCCGATGGAGGCTTCGCATGGCGGAACTGACGTATCGCGATGCCGTCATCCGCGGCATCGCGCAGGAAATGACCCGCGATCCCGACGTCGTGTTCCTTGGCGAGGATATCGCCAAGGCCGGCGGCGTGTTCAAGGCGACGGTCGGGCTCTACGAGCAATTCGGACCGCTGCGCGTGCGCGACACGCCGATCTCGGAACAGGCGATCCTCGGCGCCGCCATGGGCGCGGCAATGACCGGGTTGAAGCCGATCGCCGAGATCATGTTCTCCGACTTCATCGCGGTGTGCTTCGACTACATCGCCAACGAATTCCCGAAAAGCCGTTACATGACCAACGGCCAGGTCAAGGTACCGCTGGTGGTGCGCACCGGCAACGGCGGTGGCGCGCGCTTCGGCGCCCAGCATTCGCAGAGCGTCGAGAACTGGTGCATGATGATACCGGGGCTCAAAGTCGTTGCGCCGTCGAGCCCGCGCGACGTCATCGGGCTGATGGCGGCGGCAGTGCGCGACCCCGATCCGGTGATCTTCTTCGAGCATAAATCACTCTATGCCACCAAGGGCGAAGTGCCGGACGGCGAGATCGTCGACACGCTCGGCACCGCCAGGATCGTGCGGCCGGGCAAGGACGCCACCATCCTAGCGCTGGCGCTGATGGTGCCGCGCGCGCTCGCCGCCGCCGAGAAGCTCAAGAGCGAGCACGGCATCGACTGCGAAGTGGTCGACGTGCGCTCGCTGGTGCCGCTCGACACCCAGACAATCCTGGGCTCGGTGGCAAAGACGCACCGCCTGTTCACGGTCGAGGAAAATCCGCGGCTGTGCGGCTGGGGCGCCGAACTCGTTTCCATCGTCGCCGACGAAGCGTTTTACGATCTCGACGGACCACCGGTGCGCATCACCACGCCACACATTCCGCTGCCTTCGGCCGATATTCTTGAAGACCTGGCGCTGCCCAGCGTCGATCGCATCGCCGAACGCGTGCAACGCAGTTTGAATGCATAACGGGAGAACGTCATGGCCGACGAGCCGACCCGCGAAAATCCGTGCGGACCGATTGGCACCGAAATTGTTTTCGAGAACGACCAAGTGCGGGTATGGGATATGAAGGTCCCGCCGGGCGGCAAGAAAGCCTGGCATCATCATAAGCTCGACTACGTCATCATCAACGTCACCGGCGGCAAGATCGAGCTTGAGAATGTGGCCGGTCATTCCTTCGTCGCCGACGACAAGGTCGGCGGCGTGATTTGGCGCGATGCCGGTGAAAAGCACGAGCTGCGCAACTTGAGCGGCGAGCTCTATCAAAACATTCTGGTCGAACTGAAAGACGGCAAATAGCGCAAATTATTGCCCGTAAGTGGAGTACCGCAATGAGCGCGATGTACGACAATCTCCTCGCCAATGTGCCGACCGATATGTGGATCGGCGGCCAGTGGCGCAAATCCTCCGATGGCAACCGTTTTGATGTGATCGATCCGGCAACTGAGAACAAAGTCGCTTCTGTCGCCAGCGCCACCGTCGAGGACGCCAAGGCCGCGCTTGACGCGGCGCACGCCGCCTTTCCCGCCTGGGCCGCGAAGAAGCCGCGCGAGCGCGGCGAGATTTTGCGCAAGGCCTTCGAGCTGATCATGCGCGATCAGGAGCGGCTGGCGAAGCTGATCACCATCGAAAACGGCAAGGCGCTGTCGGATTCGCGCGGCGAAGTCGCGTACTCGGCCGAGTTCTTCCGCTGGTTTGCCGAAGAGGCTGTGCGCAACATCGGCCAAAATTCCATTGCGCCGTCGACCGGCGCGCGCATCCTGGTGCATCACAAGCCCGCCGGTATCGCGGTCCTGGTAACGCCGTGGAATTTCCCGGCCGCCATGGCGACCCGCAAAATCGGGCCGGCGATGGCGGCGGGCTGCACGGTGGTGCTCAAGCCCGCTTCCGATACGCCGCTCACCATGCTGGCGTTGATGCCGATCCTCGAAGAAGCCGGCGTGCCGCCCGGGGTCGTCAATGTCATTCCGTCGCGTTCGTCCGGTAAGGTCGTCGGTGCGATGCTGCACGATCCGCGCGTGCGCGTCGTGTCGTTCACCGGCTCGACCGAAGTCGGGCGCAAGCTTCTGCATGAAGCGGCCGACAACATCATCCGCCCGGCGATGGAGCTTGGCGGCAATGCTCCCTTCATCGTGTTCGACGATGCCGATATCGATGCCGCCATCGACGGCGCCATGATCGCGAAGATGCGCAACATGGGCGAAGCCTGCACCGCCGCCAATCGCTTCTACGTGCACGAAAAAGTGCACGACGAATTCGCCAAAAAACTCACCGCCAAAATGACGGGACTGAAGATGGGCAACGGCCTTGATGACGGCGTGGCGCTGGGCCCGTTGGTCAACAAGGAGGGCCTCGACAAGGTCATCGAGCTCGTCGACGACGCGGTGCAGAAGGGCGCCAAAGTATTGACCGGCGGCAAGGCGCCCGGGGGCGCGGGATTTTTCTATCCGGCCACCGTGCTTTCCAACGTGCCGGACGATGCCAAAATGCTCAACGAGGAGATTTTCGGTCCGGTGGCTTCGTTGCAGACTTTCAAATCCGAGGACGAGGTGATCACGCGCGCCAACGATACCGAATACGGCCTCGTCGCCTACCTCTACACCAAGGACTTGAGCCGCGGCTTGCGGGTTTCCGAAAAGCTCGATTTCGGCATGATCGGATTGAACCGCGGCATCGTCTCCGATCCGGCGGCGCCGTTCGGCGGCGTGAAACAATCCGGCCTCGGTCGCGAAGGCGCTCATGAGGGGTTGATGGAATTTTTGGACACGCAATACGTGTCGGTCACGTGGTAATCGCCGGCGGACGTTGAAATGAACATTCTGATGCCGCAGCTCGGCGAAACGGTCGCCGAGGGCAAGATCACCAAATGGTTCAAGGCGGCCGGCGACGCGGTGGCCCCGGGCGACAATTTGTTCGAGATCGAGACCGATAAGGTATCGATGGAAGTGCCGGCGACCGAAGCCGGGATCTTGAGCGAAATCCGCGTGCCCGAAGGAGCGGTGGTGCCGGTCGGCGCGGTCGTCGGCGTGATCGGCGACGGCAGCGACGCCGTGGTGAGCGCGCCGGCGAAGGCAGCGGCACCGCCTGCAGCGGCTGCGGCCAAGTCCCCTCCCCCACCGACCGGATACGAAACTCAGCCCCCGGCTCAGGTCGCGGCCGCAGCGACGCCAACTAGGCTCGATCCGTTCTTCGAGGTGCGCACGCCGGCGCGCAATTTCGGTCCGGCCAAGCTTTCCGGTGGCATTACGGTGACGCCGCTGGCGCGGCGGCTGGCCAGCGAAGCCGGCATCGATCTTTCCAAGCTGCGCGGCACCGGCCCGCACGGGCGCATCGTCGCGCGCGACATCGAGAGTGCGCCGCCGGTAGCCGCGCTATCAGCCGCTTTGGCGCAAGGCCCGAGCGCCGGTGAGATCAAAGCGCTCTACGATCCGGCCGGTTATGAGGAAGTGCCGCTGGATGCGATGCGCAAGACCATCGCGTCGCGACTGCAGCAAGCCAAACAGACCATCCCGCATTTCTATCTGACCGCGGATATCGGCATTGATCGCCTGATCGCGGTGCGCGAAGAAGCCAACGCCGCCGTGCCCAAGGATCGCGACGGCAAGGCGCTGTTCAAACTCTCGCTCAACGATTTCACCATCCGCGCGCTGGCGATCGCCTTGCAGCAGGTGCCGGCCGCGAATGCCGCCTGGGCGGGCGACCGCCTTCTGCGCTTCAAACATTCCGACATCGGCGTGGCGGTCGCGCTCGAGGGCGGACTGATCGCGCCGATCATCCGCAACGCCGAGACCAAGTCGCTGACCGCCATCTCGGCCGAGATGAAGGACCTGGCGACGCGCGCGCGCGACAAGAAGCTCAAGCCCGGCGATTATCAGGGCGGCTCGTCGGCGATTTCCAATCTCGGCATGTATGGCGTGCGCGAATTTTCGGCCATCATCAATCCGCCGCAGGCGACGATCCTCGCGGTCGGCGCCGCGCGCCGGCAGGCGGTCGAGACGGCCGACGATGGCGTCGCCTTCGCCAGCATGTTGACCGCGACTTTGTCTTGCGACCATCGGGTGGTCGACGGCGCACTCGGGGCGCAGCTTCTTGCTGCAATCAAAGCTCTGATCGAAACGCCGGTGACGATGCTGGTGTGACTTCGGAAGGACGATGGCCGACAAGCCGGACGTTCTGCTAATCGGGCCATTGCGGCCGGTGCTCGCCAAGGGCTTTGCCGACTTCTCGGTGCACAAGCTTCCGGCTGACAACCGCGCGGAGTTTTTTGCCGCCAATGCGGGCCTTCGCGCCATCGCGGTCAGCGCGCCGGTCGAGCTTGTCGATGACGCCCTATTCGCGCGTTTGCCGAAACTTCAGATCATTTCGAGCTTCGGCGTCGGCTACGATCACATCGACGCCGTTGCCGCCGGAAAGCGCGGCATCGTCGTCACCCACACGCCCGACGTGCTCAACGAGGAAGTCGCCGATACCGCGATCGGGCTATTGTTGTGCACTGCGCGTGAATTTCCCCAAGCCGACCACTACGTCCGTGCCGGCAAATGGCGCGAGCGCAATTATCCGCTGAGCAAGGCGACCTTGCGCAACCGCACAATCGGCGTCGTCGGCATGGGGCGCATCGGCGTGGCGATTGCGCGGCGGCTTGAAGCGTTCGGCGTGACGATCGCCTATCACACGCGCAAGCCGCGCCCGGAACTCGGCTACCGGCATTATCCCCAGCTGATCGATATGGCCTGCGACGTCGATACTCTGATCGTCATCGTGCCGGGCGGCGCGGCGACGCGAAATTTGATCGATGCCCGCATTCTGGAAGCGCTCGGCCCCGACGGCATCCTCATCAATGTCGCGCGCGGCTCGGTGGTTGACGAACCAGCCCTGATCGAAGCGCTGAAGCAGCGAAAGATTTATGCGGCCGGACTCGACGTGTTCGTCGACGAGCCAAACGTCCCCGAGGAGTTATTGGCAATGGACAACGTCGTACTCTTGCCGCATCTCGGCTCGGCGTCGGTGTTCACGCGCGCGAAAATGGATCAGCTGCTTGTTGATAACATCCGCGCCTGGGCGGCCGGAAAACCGCCGCTGACGCCGGTGCCGGAAACGCCATGGCGGGGGTGGAATTAGGCTGCGAGCCGACCTGCGTCGTTACTCCGCCGCGATGCGCACTTCCGGCGCGGCGGCGCGGACGTCGGCTTCGACGTGACCCTCGAACTGGACGAAATTCTTCTGGAACATGCCGACCAGTTTGCGCGCGGTCTCATCGAATTCGAGTTTGTTCTGCCAGGTCTTCTGCGGATAGAGCAGATGCGGCTCGACGCCGGCGAGCTGGGTCGGAACCGAGAAGCCAAAGTACGGATCGGTTCGGAATTTGACGTTCCTCAACGAACCGTCGAGTGCGGCGGTCAGCAGCGTACGCGTCACCTTGATCGGCATGCGCCGGCCGACGCCGTAGATGCCGCCGGTCCAGCCGGTGTTGACCAGCCAGCAATCAACGTCGTGCGCGCTAATCAGTTCGCGCAACAGATTGCCGTAGATCGAAGGATGGCGCGGCAAAAACGGCGCGCCGAAACAGGTGGAGAATTCCGGTTCGACGCCGACCAACCCCTTCTCGGTGCCGGCGACCTTGGCGGTATAGCCCGAAAGGAAATGGTACATCGCCTGCGCCGGCGTCAATTTGGCGATCGGCGGCATGACGCCGAAGGCGTCGGCGGTGAGCAGCACGATGTTCTTCGGCATGCCGGCGCGTCCGGTGCGCGACGCATTCGGAATGAATTCGAGCGGATAGGCGGCGCGGGTATTTTCGGTTTTCGAATCGTCGTCGAAATCGCAGATCCGGGTTTCGGGATCGAACACAACGTTCTCAAGCACGGTGCCGAAACGATGGGTCGTGGCGTAAATCTCCGGCTCTGCTTCGGCTGACAGCTTGATGCATTTGGCATAGCAGCCGCCTTCGAAGTTGAAGACGCCCTGCGGGCCCCAGCCGTGCTCGTCGTCGCCGATCAGGGTGCGCTTGGGATCGGCCGACAGCGTCGTCTTGCCGGTGCCGGAAAGGCCGAAGAACAGCGCCACGTCGCCCGATGGTCCGACATTGGCCGAGCAATGCATCGGCATCACGCTTTCGGCCGGCAGATAATAATTGAGCGTGGTGAACACCGATTTTTTCATCTCGCCGGCGTAGGAAGTGCCGCCAATCAGGATGATGCGCCGGGTAAAGTCGATGGCAATCACGGTTTCGGTGCGCACGCCGTGGCGTTTGGGATCGGCCTTGAATGACGGCAGCGACAGAATGGTAAAGTCAGGTACGTAGTGGGCAAGCTCGGTGCGCTCGGGACGGATCAACAGCGCACGAATGAACATCGAGTGCCAGGCAAGCTCGTTATAAACGCGGACTTTGATGCGGTATTTCGGATCGGCGCCGCCATAAAGGTCCTGGGCGTAGAGCGCTTTGCCGTTGGCGTGGGCGAGGAAGTCGTCGAACAGGAGCTGAAATTTCTCCGGCGCCAGCCGGCCGTTTTTCTCCCACCAAACGGTTTTTTCCGTCTGCGCGTCGGCGACGACGAACTTGTCTTTCGGACTGCGGCCGGTATGCACCCCGGTCTCGGCGCAGAACGCGCCGCCGTGCACCAGCGAACCTTCGTTGCCGGCGACCGCGTGCTCGACCAAAACGGCGTCGGGCAAGTTCCAGTGGACCGCTGCGAGATTTTTCAAACCGAATTTGTCGGCGCCATAGGCGCTGTTGCGCAGACCGGTTTCCTTCACACTTGCCTCCACAAACTCATCGGCGCTTTTTGGGGGCCGCGGTAGCCACCTTGATCGAATGGTCGGGGGACATGCGCCCCTATATCGGGCATCCTAGCATCTGCCAAGGCCGATCCCCACTGAAAGGCTAATCGGTTTCCTCGCTCGCGACGCTGCATTGCAAAACCGCGCGTTCGCTATTTGGCCTGCGCCGCGGCCGCCAGCTGCACCAGCACGCGGCGCAACGTCTCCGCGCTGGTGACGCGCTGCGGAAAGCGTAACCGCAACGCGGCGTCGCCGAGCGCCAGATCGGCGCCCTCCGGATCGATGCCGGTGAGCCGCCACGGCCCGTCGTCGCCGTTAAGAAGCTTAGTCGCGTACAGGCGGACTGCGTCGGCGTGATCGTCATTCATTTGGCTCGCTGCGCCGACTTCAGCGTCAAACAAATTCTCCGCGCCCGAGACGTCGGTCAGCACGTCGGTCGCTTTCAGATCGGCCGCGCGCGCGAAGCCGGCGTTGAGATGCGCGGACGCGACCTCGAGCCGCCAGAAAGTAAAATCGGCGAAGCCGGCATAAAGTTCCGACTTCGGATGGCGGGCGAGGAAGCGGCGGCGCAAGCGGGCCTCGCTCGCATCCTCGCGGGCGACCGGGCCAAATGCGCCGAGCATGGTCAGGCGCGGATGTGCGAGCGGATCGCCGCGGCCGATCGCGGCCAACAACACCGATGCGCGGCCTTCCTTTTCCAGATTGGCAGTGTGGGTCGCCAGCCGCGAGATCAGGATGAGCGGCGAGCCGTCAACATCAGTCGCGACATTAACCAAAGATGCGAAGGGGTGGCCGGTATTGCGGTCGATGGTCGCAAGCGCTCCCCAGCGCGCTGTGCGTAGCAAGTCCTTGGCAACGGCGGGCGCATCAAAATCCGCCGCCGGCGCGCCTTCCGGAAGCCTTTTTGGCATGGCGCCGGGCAAAGGCTCCGTATCTTCGGCTTTGGCCATCGAGCGGGGCTCCAGCGGGTTAACTCTCGGTAATTGCCGCGATTTTGCCTTGTGTCGTCACACTTCCGCCCCTACATGAGTCTTCAAAGGTATTGGGGCCGGGGCTGATGATGCTTGCGGCCGACTCATGTTAGAAGGCCGCCATGCCGACAATCGCTCTCGTCGACGACGATCGCAATATCCTCACCTCGGTGTCTATTGCGCTCGAGGCTGAAGGCTATCGGATCACGACTTACACCGACGGCGCATCCGCGCTCGACGGCTTCAAGTCGGCGCCGCCCGATCTCGCCATTCTTGATATCAAGATGCCGCGGATGGACGGCATGGAGACGCTGCGGCGGCTGCGGCAGAAATCCGACTTGCCCGTCATCTTCCTCACCTCCAAGGACGAGGAGATCGACGAATTGTTCGGCCTGAAAATGGGCGCCGACGATTTCATTCGTAAACCGTTCTCGCAGCGGCTTCTGGTCGAACGCGTCAAGGCCGTGTTGCGCCGCGTCTCGCCGAAGGACGGCGCCGCGCCGAAGGAAGTCGACAGCAAAGTGCTGGAGCGCGGGCTTTTGCGCATGGATCCCGAGCGCCACACCTGCACCTGGAAGAATGAGCCGGTGACGCTGACGGTGACCGAGTTCCTGATCCTGAATGCGCTGGCGAGCCGGCCGGGCGTCGTGAAAAGCCGCAACGCGCTGATGGACGCGGCCTATGACGATCAGGTCTATGTCGACGACCGTACCATCGACAGCCACATCAAACGGCTGCGCAAAAAATTCAAGGCCAGCGACGACGAATTCGACATGATCGAGACGCTCTACGGCGTCGGTTATCGGTTTAAGGAAGTGTAGCGGTCCGATTCTAACATTCGCATCCCGGTTCGGCATGCGGTCACGCGAATGTTAGAATCAAAGGACCACTAGAGACTATAAGTGCTAGTGGAGCTTTGGATTTGACATTCGCTTCACGAGTTTGCGGCCCAGTGGGTAGCGAATGTCAAATCCGCTCCACTGGGCGCCGCACGGGCGCGACGGGTCACGGGTCATGGACGCGTCTTTGACCGTATTTGGGCCTGGATTAGGCCCTGACTCGGATGGCTGACGTGCGGTAGTAATGCCCCCGGCCACCGCCGGCCCCTTCTCGAGTGGAAGGGAAGGGCTAAGCGGGGCCGAGCAAACCCCGGCAGACGACGTGCTCGATCGAACCACAGACGCCGCAAAGGCTGAAACGCAAGCGCAGAGCCCGCCTCAGGTTGCGGCGCAAATTGAGGGCGACGCGGCCCGCGATGAAACTTTGCCGCCGCCGCGCGCCCGCGGTTTGGCGCAGGTCGGCAATTGGTTGCAGCGCGCCTGGCAGTTCTTCATCACCTGGAGCTTTTCCAGCCTCACCCGGCGCATCGTCTTTCTCAACGTCACCGGCCTGCTCGCGCTTTCCATCGGCATTACGGTGTTGTCGCAATTCCGCGCCGGATTGATCGACGCGCGCATCGAGAGCTTGTTGGTTCAGGGACAGATCATCGCCGGCGCCATTGCCGCCTCCGCGACTGTTGAGACCGATTCATCGATCACGATCGATCCGGACAAGCTGCTCGACCTGCACCCGGGCGAGAGTTACGGCCCGTCCGAAGAAGCGCTCTACGGCATCGACTTTCCCATCAACCCGGAACGCGTGGCGCCGGTGCTGCGGCGGCTGGTGTCGCCGACCAAAACGCGGGCGCGCATCTACGACCGCGACGGCGTGCTCCTGGTCGACAGCCGCAGTCTTTTCGGCCGCGGCGATGTGCTGCGTTACGACCTGCCGCCGCCCGATGCCGAGAAGCCGGGATTTTTCGAACGCGCGTTCCTCGCACTGCGCCGTTGGCTCGGACGCGGCGACCTGCCGCTTTATCATGAGCTCGGTCCGGCCAACGGCCGCGGCTATCCCGAAGTGGCGCAGGCGCTCAACGGTCAGAATGCCAGCATGGTGCGCATCAACGACCGCGGCGACGTGATCGTCTCGGTGGCGGTGCCGGTGCAGCGCTTCCGCGCCGTGCGCGGCGCGCTCATGCTCTCCACCCAGGGCGCCGACATCGACGACATGGTCGAGGCGGAACGGCTCGCCATCCTCAAAGTCTTTCTGGTCGCCACCGCGGTGATGATCGTGCTGTCGATCCTGCTTGCCGGCACCATCGCCGAACCGGTGCGCCGGCTCGCCGACGCCGCCGAGAGCGTGCGCCGCCGCATCCGCTCGCGTGTTGAAATTCCGGATTTCACCCGCCGGCGCGACGAAATCGGGCACCTTTCCGGCACTTTGCGCGACATGACCAACGCGCTCTACAGCCGGATCGAGGCGATCGAAAGTTTTGCCGCCGACGTCGCGCACGAGCTGAAAAACCCGCTCACCTCGCTGCGGTCGGCGGTCGAGACCTTGCCGGTCGCGCGGACGGAGGAAAGTCGCGCGCGCCTCCTCGACGTCATTCAGCATGACGTCAAGCGGCTCGATCGGCTGATTTCCGATATCTCCGACGCGAGCCGCCTCGATGCCGATCTGCAGCGTCAGGAATCGGCTCCGGTGGATATCGCGCGACTGCTCTCGACCGTCGTCGGCGTCGCCAATGAAGTGCAGCGCGACGACGGCGTGAAGGTGACGCTGCGGTTCGAAGGCGCCGGTGCGCGGGCGTTTTTTGTACCGGGGCACGATTCCCGCCTCGGCCAGGTGGTCGACAACCTGATCGAGAACGCCCGCTCCTTCTCGCCGCCGCACGGCACGGTGCGCGTCACTTGCTGCAGAACGAAGGGCAACGTCGAAATTCTGGTCGATGACGATGGCCCGGGCGTGCGGCCGGACGCCATGGAGAAAGTGTTCGAGCGTTTCTACACCGATCGTCCGCATCAGGGCTTCGGACAGAACTCCGGACTCGGACTGTCGATCTCCAAACAAATTATCGACGCCCACGGCGGCGCGATCTGGGTGGAGAACCGCGTCGGTCCGCCAGATGCGGACGCCACCCCGACCATCGCCGGCGCCCGCTTCATCGTGCGTCTGCCGGCGATGTGATGGCGGTTTTTGTTCCGCCCATTCCCCGCAGAGGCGGTCCGGCTTTTGGTTTTCGCCTGCTCGGTGACGCGCGCGCATGACCTCGGCAACGGTCCACGCATCCGCGGTGCTGGTCGGCGCCCGCGCGGTATTGATCCGCGGGCCATCCGGATCTGGAAAGTCTCGGCTGGCGCTCGATCTCATCGAAGCCGCGCGCACTGGCTCGTTGCTGTTCGCGCGATTGGTCGGCGACGACCGCGTCCATCTCGAAGCGGCTGACGGACGATTGCTGGTGCGTCCGGCGCCGGCGCTTGCCGGCCTGATCGAAGTGTATGGCGCGGGCCTCCTTCATCTGCCTCACGAGGCAGGCGCCGTCGTGGGTCTAGTCGTCGATCTTGCCGCCGCCGATGCCGAGCGATTACCGGACGCCAAACGGGGCCAGACTGAGATTGACGGTATTATGCTACCGAGGTTGCCGGTCGCAGCCTCAACCGCACCCTTGCCGACTGTGCTGGCGCGCATCAATTCACCAGCAGACGCCTGGACGTGAGTGTCCCGCGGATTTCCCGGCTGCAAACATGCGCCGTGCGACGATTTGGTTGGAAATTGGTAACCATACCGCCTGTAGAGTTGAACGCGACGCCACGGCCCCAAAAAGGCCGCCCGGTTCCGGCCAAGGACGACTTGCCGGCGGGTTTGGCGTCTGCATTCGGGCTTGCGCTATCGCAATGCAACACGCACCGGATACCCCCGAGAATGCCCCTTGCGCTTGGGCTTCGGATGGTCAAGATGAGCACCCTTTCGTGCGGTGCACCCGGGGCGTGCCCGTGGGGACTTCGATGATCGGTGTAGTGCTGGTGACCCACGGGCGGCTGGCCGTCGAGTTCCGCTCGGCACTTGAGCATGTGGTGGGGCCGCAAGGCCAAATCGAAGCGGTCACCATCGGCCCCGACGACGATGTCGAGGAACGCCGCAAGGACATCATCGAAGCAGTAAAACGGGTCGATAGCGGCGACGGCGTCGCCATATTGACCGACATGTTCGGCGGCACGCCGTCCAATCTCGCCATTTCAGTCATGAGTCGGCCGAAAGTCGAGGTCCTGGCCGGCATCAACCTGCCGATGTTGGTGAAGCTCGCCAAAGTGCGGGACGAGTGTCCGCTTGCCGAGGCGGTCGCCGCCGCCCAGGACGCCGGACGCAAATACGTGACCATCGCCAGCCGGGTGCTCACCGGAAAATGAGCGTCCCGGCCCCGCGCAGCGACGATTCAGGATGTGCGGAGGGCGCCTACCGCGACGGCGCCGTGGTCCGCAAGCTTGCCATCTGCAACCGCAAGGGACTGCACGCGCGGGCATCCGCCAAATTCGTGCAGACCGTCGAGAAATTCGACGCCGACGTGCGCGTCATGCGCTGCGGTGAAACGGTTGGCGGCACCTCGATCATGGGATTGATGATGCTGGCCGCCTCGCCCGGCACCTCGATCACCGTCGAGGCGACCGGCAAAGACGCGGCGGAAGTCGTCGACGCGCTGACCGAACTGATCAATTCGCGCTTTGGCGAAGACGACTAAAAAATCGCGGCGGAAATCGCCGCCGAGGAGAAGACGAATGGCTTCCGAGAAAGTTGTACCGGCTGCCACGCCGGATGCCGCTGCTCCTCGCGAGCGCGTTGCGGCGACCATTCGCTACATCGATCGCCCCGAGCTTACCGAGACTTTCGCCGATGCCATCAGCGGCCTCGTCTTTGACGGCCAATCGCTGCGCATCGAGTTCGCCGTCACGCGGCTCGACGAAGTCAAACCGAATTCGCCGATTTCCGGCCGCCGCTATCCGGCCTGCCGCCTGGTGCTGCCACCCGCCGCTGCGATCGATTTGATCAACCGCATGCAGCAAATCGGAACGGCGCTCACCCAAGCCGGCGTGGCGCGGGCGACGCCGCGGAGCGGCGAACCGCAGGTTTGATCAGCTCGGCTTCTTTTGCGCCGCCTTGGGCTGCGCTGCGGCGGCAAACTTTAAATCGGCGACAAAATCGCGATACGCGGCGTGTCGATCGCTTTCGTCCCCGATGCGCAACAGCGCCGCGGGATGGATGGTGACGACGAGCCGCGTGCCGTCCGCCATGTCGATCGCTTGACCACGCACCTCGCGGATTGTGAGCGTATGTCCGGTAAGGCCGCGCGCGGCGGTAACGCCGAGCGCCACGATCGTCGACGGCTTGACCAGACTGCGTTCAAGGTCGAGCCAGATTTTGCAGCGTTAGATCTCGTAGTTGTTCGGCCGTTTGTGCAAACGGCGCTTGCCGCGTATCTCATGCTTGAAATGCTTGACGGCGCCGGTGATGAACACCGCGTCGCGGGCGATGCCGGCTTCCGCCAGCGCTTGATCGAGGAGCCGCCCCGCCGGACCGACAAAGGGCTTGCCGGCAATGTCTTCCTTGTCGCCCGGCTGCTCGCCGACCAACATCAAGGCGGCATCGCCAGGACCCTCGCCGGGAACAGCCTGCGTGGCATCACGGTGCAGCGGGCAGCGGGTGCAGCCTTGTTCCGCGGCGGCAAGGTCGCGCAAGGATTTTGGGGTTTTTGCAAGCTTTTCTAGTGGGTTATTCGCCTGCATCGTCGTCACCGGAAAACCTTTGGCAGCCACCCTGCTTCGGCATAGACATAAAGGATTCTTTATGTCTTTAGTGCCGCCGCGCCGACCGTAACCGCAACCTCAAGGCCGGCCATCCGCCAATTCACATAGTACCGATCCGCTAAACTTGCGGGATCGCATGGAACGTCAAAGGAGCGTCATGAGCACGTCCACCAAGACCAAAACCGCGGCCGCCGATTACGTCGTCAAGGACATCGGGCTTGCCGAATGGGGCCGCAAGGAAATCGCCATTGCCGAGACCGAAATGCCGGGCCTGATGGCGACGCGCGAAGAATACGGATCGCAGCAGCCGCTGCGCGGTGCGCGCATTGCCGGCTCGCTGCACATGACCATCCAGACGGCCGTGCTCATTGAGACGCTCACCGCGCTTGGCGCCGACGTGCGCTGGGCCTCCTGCAACATCTATTCGACGCAGGATCACGCGGCAGCGGCAGTCGCCGCGGCCGGTGTTCCGGTGTTCGCGGTCAAGGGCGAGTCGCTGGAAGAATACTGGGACTATACCCATCGCATTTTCGAATGGTCCGACGGCGGCACGCCGAACATGATTCTGGACGACGGCGGCGACGCCACGCTGCTGCTGCACCTCGGCATGCAGGCCGAAATGACGCCCCAAGTGCTGAATCATCCCGGCAACGAAGAAGAAGAGGTGCTGTTCGAAGCCATCAGGAAGCGGCTGGCGACGCAGCGCGGCTGGTACAGCAAACTGGCCAAGAGCGTGCGCGGGGTTACCGAAGAAACAACCACCGGCGTGCATCGCCTCTATCAGATGGAGAAGGAAGGCAAGCTGCTGTTCCCGGCGATCAACGTCAACGACAGCGTCACGAAGTCGAAGTTCGACAATCTCTACGGCTGCCGCGAGTCGCTGGTCGACGGCATCCGCCGCGGCACCGACGTGATGATGGCCGGCAAGATCGCCATGGTGGCGGGCTTCGGCGACGTCGGCAAAGGCTCAGCCGCCTCGCTGCGCCAGGCTGGTTGCCGCGTCCTGGTCTCGGAAATCGATCCGATCTGCGCGCTACAAGCGGCGATGGAAGGCTATGAAGTCGTGACCATGGAAGAGGCCGCGCCGCGCGCCGACATCTTCGTCACCGCCACCGGCAACGTCGACGTGATCACGCTCGATCACATGCGCAAGATGAAACACCGCGCTATCGTCTGCAATATCGGCCACTTCGACAGCGAAATTCAGGTCGCGGCGCTGAAGAACCTCAAGTGGGACAACATCAAGCCGCAGGTCGACGAGATCGAATTCCCCGACGGCAAGCGCATCATCCTGTTGTCTGAGGGCCGGCTGGTCAATCTCGGCAACGCCATGGGGCATCCGAGCTTCGTGATGTCGTCATCCTTCACCAACCAGACGCTGGCGCAGATCGAGTTGTGGACCAATCCCGACAAGTACCAGAAAAAGGTCTACACGCTGCCGAAGCAGCTCGACGAGAAAGTCGCGCGGCTGCATCTCGACAAGATCGGCGTGAAGCTGACGCAACTGTCGCTGAAGCAGTCGACCTATATCGGCATCCCGGTCAGCGGTCCGTTCAAGACCGATCAATACCGGTACTGAGCAGAGCTTACTCCGCGGCGTGCGCCGGGATTTGACCCGGCGCCGCCACGGTGATCCGAACCGTCAGCGGCGGGCCGGCAAGCCACAAAAAATGTCGGGTGAATGTCGCGCTCTGGGTGCGCGCGCCGGCCGCGGTCAGTGCGTCGGCGATTTTTAGGCACGGCGCGTCGGACGGCAGGCAAGCGGCTAAAAGCCCGGCGGTGCGCGCCGCCGACTGGCCTTCCGCCGACCCAGGATCGGCGGTGAGCCGCTGCGCGCCAGGCAAATAGAACGCCAGACCGTCAACGATATCGGGCGTGCCCCAATATAATCGCACCGGCTTTCCATCAACACTGTCGGCCAGTTCGGCCACCTGGCGGAAATGCGCCCGGTATTGGTCTTGAGCCTTCGTCAGCCGCACGCCGGCGATGACCGGCGAAACAATGACCAACGCCAGCGTCGCCGCAAGAGCAACCAGCCCCGCGCGCGCCGCGGCGCGTTCGTCCACCGCAAGTTCATGCGAGGCATAGAGCACCGCCGGCAGCAACGCCCAGTTCGGATAGGTCCAATCCGCGGTGAGGCGATAGGGCAGCGCGAGGTTCACCACCGCGGGCAGAACAAGCGGAACGAAGAACAGCAGCGCGATCTGGCGCCGATCTTCGTCCGCAGGCCACGCCAATTCACCGAGCACAGCCTTGCTTGGCCGCAGCAGCATAAGAAAAATGATCGGGACGATGGCATAGGCCACGCAATTGATCAGGTATCGCGCCGAGCGCAGCAAAGCTCCGCCGAAGGATTGCACGACGACGACAGTGTCGCGGATAAAGGCGTAATTGGTGCCGCCGCGCTGTTCGATGAACCACCACGCATGCGGCGCAATGACGATGGCTGCGCCGAGCGCCACGACAAACGGCGCGCCAGAGCGCCAAAAGCGCTTCGCCCCTGGACCGGTGAACGCCGCAACCGCCATGCCGGCAACAAGAAAGAGCGCCCAGTATTTGCCGAGCACGGCGAAACTGGCGAACGCGCCGGCGAGGAAAGCATCAAGGAAGCCGAGACAGCGCCGCGCCCGCAGATAAAACAGCAGCGCCGCGGCCCAAAACGGAACCATGACCGTATTGGCGTTGAGAATGGCGGTTTTGACGTCGTAGAGCGGAATCAAGATCAGCGCGAACAATCCGAGCAGCGCTCGGTTGCTGTCGAGATGATCGCGCAACAACCGCCACGTAACCGCGAGCCCCGCGGTGACCACCGCGACGTTGAGCAAATCCGCGGCCCAGTCTTGCCGCGGGAACACCGCGAACCAAGCCATGTACAACCACGCCGTCAGCGGCGGATGTTTGTAGCCGAAAGCGAAATTGCGCGCCCACAGGATCGCCTCGCTGACGTCCGGATGCGCGTCCACGGCCGCGAGCGATACGGCATCGAAAATCGTCCAGAGGAGGGCGAAAGCCAAAAGCACCAGCAGAACAACCGTGCCTTCGGGCGTCTTATCGATAAAGCGCGCTGCCGCATCGTCGAGCCGGCCGGCAAAGCCGGCCGAGCGCGAGGCGTTTGCGTCGGAGGAACGAGGCTTGATGAAGGACATCTTTCGCGCGGAACTAAAACCGCCGCCGGCCGCAAGCGGAATTGAAAGCTTCCATGGCTCGCGAAAACTACTAGCTTGTGCAACCTTTTAGAGCAATAAGTGCGGCGAAATTGGAGAGCGACTGCAGTGTCTTCTTCGGCGATCGACACTCTTTCGGCGGCCGCCGCGCCGGCCGCGACCGACAACCCCGTCCGCGCCGCGCCGGAACTCACGGTCGTCGTGCCGACGTTCAACGAGCGGGCCAACATCCCGCTTCTGGTCGAGCGGCTGTCGGTCGTGCTCGCATCCTGCGATTGGGAAGTGATCTTTGTCGACGACAATTCACCCGACGGCACGGCTGCGGTGGCGCGCGCGATCGGCGAGACCGATAGCCGTGTCCGCTGCATTCGCCGCATCGGCCGGAGGGGGCTCGCCGGGGCATGCCTTGAGGGCATGTTGGCGAGCCAAGCCCGCTATGTAGCGGTGATGGACGCGGATCTGCAGCACGACGAGGCGCTGCTCGTTCCCATGCTCGAGGCGCTGCGCGCGGATCGCGCCGACGTGGTGGTGGCGAGCCGTTACCTCGATGGCGGCTCGTCCGCCGGACTATCCGAGCAGCGCTCCCGTGTCAGCCGCGTATCCAACGCCATCGCCCGTCACCTCCTCGGCATCGACCTCACCGATCCGATGAGCGGCCATTTCATGCTCCGCCGCGAACCGTTTGAGGCGATCGCGCTAAAACTGTCGTCGCAAGGTTTCAAGATTCTGCTCGACATCCTGGCGACGGCGCGCGGCCGCCTGCGCACGCTCGAACTGCCGTCGGTGTTCCGCGAGCGCCAGCACGGCGAGAGCAAGCTCGATTCGAAGATCGCGCTGGATTTCGCCGCTCTGATAACGGCGAAGCTCACCAACGACGCGGTCTCGGCGCGCTTTCTGTTGTTCTGCCTGGTCGGATTGACCGGCATCGTCGTGCATCTGGCCATTCTGAGCGCGTTTCTCGCCGCCGAATTGTCGTTCGGCGCCGGCCAAGCGCTGGCGACCGTCGGCGCCATTGCCTGGAATTTCGTCCTCAACAATTTTTTCACCTACCGCGACCAGCGGCTGACCGGCTGGCACTTCGTCACCGGCCTCATCAGCTTCCAGATCATCTGCGCCATCGGCGCCATTTCCAATGTCGGCATCGCTACCTGGATCTATGACTACGACGAAGTGTGGTGGATCGCAGGCCTGGGCGGGGCGCTGATCGGCACGGTCTGGAATTTCGTGGTCAGTGCCGCCTTCGTCTGGCGCCAAAGGTGAGGCTTCCCGCCTCGCCTCGCGGCAGCCGGTTATCCTTGCCGCACCGGACCGCCGATGTTATCTGCGCCGCATGAGCGCGGTTCCCATCGCCAATATTCGCAATTTCGCGATCATCGCCCACATCGACCACGGTAAATCGACGCTCGCCGACCGGCTGATCCAGCTGACCGGCGGGCTCGAGGCGCGCGAAATGGTCGAACAGGTGCTCGATTCCATGGATATCGAGCGTGAGCGCGGCATCACCATCAAGGCGCAAACCGTGCGCCTGAATTACCGCGCCCGCGACGGCAAGGACTATATCCTCAACCTCATCGACACGCCCGGGCATGTCGATTTCGCCTACGAGGTCAACCGCAGCCTCGCCGCCTGCGAGGGCTCGCTCCTGGTGGTCGATGCCAGCCAGGGCGTCGAGGCGCAGACGCTCGCCAATGTCTACCAAGCGATCGACAACAACCACGAAATCGTGCCGGTGCTCAACAAGGTCGACCTGCCGGCCGCCGAACCGGAAAAGGTCAAGCAGCAGATCGAGGATGTCATCGGGCTCGACGCCTCGGACGCCATCCTGATCTCGGCGAAAACCGGGCTGAACGTGGCCGAGGTGCTCGAAGCGATCGTGACGCGGCTGCGGCCGCCCAAGGGCGACCGCGATGCGCCGCTTAAGGCGTTGCTGGTCGACAGCTGGTACGACACTTATCTCGGCGTGGTCGTCTTGTTCCGCGTGGTCGACGGCGTCCTCAAGACCGGGGCGCGCATCCGCATGATGGGGACCGGCGCCGCCTATGACGTCGACCGCGTCGGTATTTTCACGCCGAAGCGCGTCGAGCTTGACGAACTCGGTCCCGGTGAAATCGGCTTCCTCACAGGCTCGATCAAGGAAGTGGCCGACACGCGGATCGGCGACACCATCACCGACGACAAAAAGCCGGTAGCCGAGCCGCTGCCCGGTTTTCGCCCGGCGATCCCGGTGGTGTTCTGCGGATTGTTCCCGGTCGACGCCGCCGACTTCGAGAATCTGCGCGCCGCGATGGGCCGCCTTCGGCTCAACGACGCGAGCTTCACGTTCGAGATGGAAACCTCCGCCGCGCTGGGTTTTGGTTTCCGCTGCGGCTTTTTAGGGCTGCTGCATCTCGAAATCATCCAGGAGCGGCTGCAGCGCGAATTCAATCTCAACCTGATCGCGACCGCGCCGTCGGTGATCTACAAAATCAAATTGCGCAACGGCAAACAGCTTGAAATCCATAATCCGGTCGATATGCCGGATCCGACCCACATCGAAGAAATGCAAGAGCCGTGGATCGAGGCGACCATTCTGACGCCCGACGAATATCTCGGCGCCGTGCTCAAACTTTGCCAGGACCGCCGCGGCGAGCAAAAGGAGCTGACCTATGTCGGCAACCGCGCGATGGTGAAGTACAACCTGCCGCTTAATGAGGTGGTGTTCGATTTCTACGATCGCCTGAAATCGGTGTCGCGCGGCTACGCTTCGTTCGACTATCACCTCACCGACTACCGGCCGGCCGATCTGGTCAAACTGCAAATGCTGGTCAACGCCGAACCGGTCGATGCGCTCGCCATGCTGGTGCATCGCACGCGCGCCGAGCAGCGCGGCCGCGCCATGGCGGAGAAGCTCAAGGAGCTCATTCCGCCGCACATGTTCCAGGTGCCGATCCAGGCCGCCATCGGCGGCAAGGTCATTGCGCGCGAGACCGTGCGCGCGTTCCGCAAGGACGTCACCGCCAAATGTTACGGCGGCGATGTCACGAGAAAGCGCAAGCTTCTGGACAAGCAGAAGGAAGGCAAGAAGAAAATGCGGCAATACGGCAAGGTCGACATCCCGCAGGAAGCCTTCATTGCCGCGTTGAAGGTAGACGTCTGACGTTTGCGCGCTGGCTCAACCCGCTTCAAGCTTGAGCGGACACCTGCTGCGGCGCCGCTTTGCCGCCGTCCACTGGCACGATGTCCCGCAGCAGCCGGCCCAACAGGTCGGCGCCGGTGATAATGCGCCGCTGCGTCCCCCAGACCAGGATCAGATCGTAGTCGACGACGTCATCGCCCGGCCGCTCGGGCTCGACCTTCCACTGGCCGATGATGTCGCCGAGCTTGGTACTCATGTCGCGGACAATGATGGGCCGGTGCCAGTAAGCGGTCGGATCGCTCCCCAATTGATTCAGCAGCGCGTCGCGCAGAAAATGATGCGAGTCGAGGACGAACACCGGCTCGCCGTTGGCGATGTCGGTGACGATCACCCATCGTTTGCCCGAGGCATCGATGCGGCGCAGGAAGGCATCGTCCGGGGTACGATCGAATGTGGGCAGCACGCATCGCCTGTTGGCCTGCGGCAGGCTGATGATGCTGTCGGCGGCGATCGGTTCGCCCTCGTCGGTGACCGGCACGTCGTCGAGATCGAGAAAGTTGCGCGCGCCGATGGCCTCGAACTTGCCGATATCGCCGCCGCTCTTGGCGCTGCGGATGATCAGGGAGCGGACCTCGCGTTCGGCGAGGTAAGTGATGCCCTCCTCGCCGAGCCACCAATCGAGCAACAGCGCCGTCGGCTTGGCGATTGGAAACAGGACGAAGCGGTAGAAATTCAGAAACGGCAGGAACCGCGCGGTCATGCGCAAGGCGTTGCGCGAGAAGTAGGCCTGCGGGACGATCTCGCCAAGAAGTGTGATCACCAGCGTCGAGAAGAAAAACGCGCCAAGGCCGGCCAGCACCGAGTCGGACAACAATGTCAGAAACACGTTGGTCGAAACATTGCCCCAGATCACGGTCGTGAGCACGCCGTTGGAATCCTTGCGCAGCTCAAGGACCCGCGCCGCATCGGCGCTACCGCCGTCGGCTTCGAGCTGGAGCCGAAGCTGGCTCACGCTGAAGATCGCCAGATTAAGCCCGGCGAACAGGCCGGTCTGAACGACGCACACGACAATGCCCAGCCAAATCCAGATGCTCGGGATGGAAGACATGCATTTCTCCCGCGTGTAGTCGCCGGCGACCAAGGATATTGCGGCTCTGTGACGGTTAGATTGAGGCGCGCGTTGGTCCCGGCCGCCTTTGCGGTCGACCGCGCTACTGCACCACGATCGTGGTGTTGCGCATACCTTGCCGCTGCACCAAATCGAACAACACGGCGGCATTGTCGGGATGGAGCCGAATGCAGCCGTGCGAGGCCGTGCGGCCGAGCCGGGCAACGTCGGTGGTCCCGTGAATGGCAAACGGCCCGCTGTAGAAGATCGAATGCGGCATCGGCGCATTGTTGAAGATTCGCGAGAACCAACGCGTCGCCATAAATTGCGGATGGAAGGTTCCCGGAGGCGTGGCCCAGCCGGCGCGCCCAGTCGAGACCTGCCAAGTGTAACGATGTTCGCCATCGACGATGACGTCCATGGTCTGGGTCGAGCGGACGACCTCAACCAGCACGGCGGCCGCGGCGGTCGCGGCCGGCAAAACTGCAAACCCAACGGCCACCATGGCCGCAACAACAACACGACGCATGGCAAGCCCCAGCCTTCCTCTGCGCCAAGGAACTTTAGGGCGGCGTCCCGCCGGCTGTAAAGCATCGCACGCCGCGGGATGCGCGCCATCATTTCGGCGCTCCGCGGCACAATAAGGAATCATGACTATCAACCTGTTAAGCATCGGTCATTCGAACCTGCCGGCGGAAAGCTTTGTGGCGATGCTGCAAAATGCTGGCGTCAAGGCCGTCGCCGACGTGCGCTCGGTGCTCGCGCTCGACGCTGAGTCTTGCGACCTGCCCTGCGACTTGTTTGCGTCTGGACAGCCGACGCGACTCGCGGCAGCGTATCGCCGCCGCGCGCGTGCCATGGCCTATCGGCGGAAAACTCCCACACCGCGTGCGACCGGACCGAGATGATGCTGGTGACGCTTCGTTTGCTACTCGCTCTATTGCTCATCGGCGCGGCGCCGGCGCTGGCGCAGGATCCCGGCACGCTCGAAGACAAGACTTTGCCGCCGCTCGAACATCCGGACTCGCCGTCGACGCCGGCGCGGGAACTGTTCGGACGGAAGACCAAACCCGATCCGGTCGCCGCGCGCTCGATTGGCTTCTACTCCCGCGGCTGCCTCGCCGGCGCCGTCGCGCTGCCGATCAACGGCCCGACCTGGCAGGTGATGCGGCTGTCACGCAATCGCAATTGGGGTCATCCGAAGCTCGTGGAATTTCTCGAGCGGCTGGCGGAAAAGGCGAAGAAGGTCGGCTGGAACGGTCTGCTGGTCGGCGACATGTCCCAACCGCGCGGCGGCCCGATGCTGTCGGGCCATGCCAGCCATCAGGTCGGACTTGACGCTGACATCTGGCTGACCCCGATGCCCGAGCGCAAGCTGTCTCGCGAGGAGCGCGAATTGATGTCGGCCACCATGGTGGTGCGCGACGACCGGCTCGACATCGATCCGAAAGTGTGGACTCACGCGCACACCGAAATCGTCCGCGCCGCGGCGGAAGATTCCGGGGTCGAGCGCATCTTCGTCAACGCGGCGATCAAGAAGGCGCTGTGCCGCGAGGCCGGCTCGGATCGCGCTTGGCTGACCAAGGTGCGGCCGTGGTGGGGCCACGATTATCACTTCCATGTGCGCATCTTCTGTCCAGCCGATAGCCCGCAATGCGAGCCGCAACCCCTGCCGGAATCCGGCGAAGGCTGCGGCCACGATCTCGATTATTGGTTTTCCGAAGCCGTGCTGCATCCGGCGCCGTCGGAGCCGGCGAAGCCGAAGCCCGGACCGACCATGGCGAATTTGCCGGCGGCCTGCCGCCAAGTACTCATGGCGCCTTGAGTGCTCATGGCGCCTTAGCCTTAGCGAACCGCGCTTTTTAAAATACCGACAAGCCGAACATCGTGTGCTCGGCTTGGGCGATGACGAGCGTGAGGATGACGGCGCAAGCAACGACGGCCGCCGTGTAAGCCGGCAGCGCCGGCTGCGGCGCTTTCATCAGCGGCGGCAATCCGCGCCACACCAGATAGGCGCCATAAAAGCCGGCGAGCACCAGGAAGCGTAAGCCGGGCGCCACCAGGAAAATTCCGGCGAGCCATACCGGCGTGTAGGAATAGACCGCGAGCTTGAAAGCGTTGTCGAAACTTTGGCGACCGCCAAAGAGCGGCGCCGTCAGATTGATCAGGAGGCCTAGCACCAGCACCGCGGCGCAGGCCGCCACGTAGCCGAACACCGCGCCGAACAGTCCCTCAAGAATCGGCGCCCGCACCGTTTCTCCGCCGGGCACGACCGCGCCGACAACACAAGCGCCGATGAACCCGAACATGGCCGGCACCAGCGCCAGCACTGCCACGTAACCGGTGAGCAAATAGGCCGGATCCCCCGACTCCCCCTCGATCTTGACCCATTCCGCGGACGGGTCGGCAAGGATGGCCTTCGCGCGCCACGCCGCGTTCATGCCGTTTGGCCCCGGGCGTCGGCCAGCACCATGGCCGCGCCTTTCTCGGCGATCATCATGGTCGGCGCGTTGGTGTTGCCCGAGGTGATGGTCGGCATCGCGGAGGCATCGATCACGCGCAGCCGCTCGACACCCGCCACCCGCAAGCGCTCATCAACCACCATCATCGGGTCGCTCGGCAGGCCCATTTTTGCGGTGCCGACGGGATGGAAAATCGTGGTGCCGATGTCGCCGGCCGCTTTCACCAAGGTCGCCTCGTCGTCGTCCACACCGGCGCCCGGCAAATATTCGGTCGGATGGAATGGCGCCAGCGCCGGCTGCGCTACGATCCGCCGCGTCACGCGAATCGACTGCGCGGCGACGCGGCGATCTTGTTCGGTCGAGAGATAATTCGGCTGGATCGCCGGAGCGACGGCGGCGTCGGGCGACCGCAGCCGGATAGAGCCGCGGCTCGTCGGCTGCAAATTAGCGACGCTCGCGGTGAAGGCGGGAAAGGTGTGCAGCGGCTCGCCGAAGCGATCGAGCGACAACGGCTGAATGTGATACTGCAGATTGGCGCGCGCTTGGTCGGCATCGGAGCGGGTGAACAACCCAAGCTGCGACGGCGCCATGGTTAGCGGACCGCGCCGGAACAAAACATATTCGGCGAGCATGAGCGGCAGCCCAAGCGGCGAGTGATAGCGTTCGTTGAGCGTCTTAATGCCGTCGACTTTGTAGATCAGCCGCAGCTGCAAATGATCCTGTAGGTTGGCGCCGACGCCCGGCCGGTCGGCGACGACGGCGATGTCATGCGCGCGCAAATGGTCGGCGGGGCCGACGCCGGACAGGAGCATGAGCTGCACCGAGCCGATCGAGCCGGCGGCCAGAATGACTTCACCGCGGCAGCGCGCCGTGCGTTTCTCACCGCCCTGCCGCCACTCGACGCCGGTGGCGCGGCGGCCGTCGAACACGACGCGCTCGGCCACGCACCCGGTTTCAAGCCGCAGGTTGGCGCGGCCGAGCACCGGCTTGAGGAACGCCGTCGCCGCCGACCAGCGCCGCCCGCGCTTCTGGTTGACGTGAAAAGCGCAGCATCCCTCATTGTCGCCGGTGTTGAAATCCGGAACGGATTTAACGCCGGCCTGCGCCGCGGCGCTGCGGAATGCATCGAGCAGATCCCAGCGCACCCGCGGCTCTTCGATGCGCAATTCGCCGCCGACGCCGTGCAGATCGCTTGAGCCGAGAAAACTGTCTTCGTGCTTCGTGAAATACGGAAGAACATCGTCCCAGCCCCAGCCGTTGAGCCCAAGCTGACGCCAATGGTCGTAATCGGCGGTCTGGCCGCGCATATAGACCATGGCATTGATCGCCGACGAGCCGCCGATCGCCTTGCCGCGCGGATAATTAAGGCTGCGGCCGTTGAGGCCCGGCTCCGGCTCGGTCTTGAAGCACCAGTCCGAGCGCGGATTGCCGATAGCGAACAAATAACCGACGGGGATATGAAACCAGATCCAATTGTCGCAGCCGCCGGCTTCGAGCAGCAGCACGCGCTTGCCGCTTGCGCCCGACAACCGATTGGCGAGCAGGCAACCGGCCGATCCGGCGCCCACGATGATGTAGTCGTAATCGCCCTCGATCGGCTCCGCCCCGGCCATGGTTTTCTCCCAGCGATCGACGTTCAGGATCGCTTCGCCAGCGGCGTCCGCTCGCTGTGCAATTTGATGAAAAAAATCGAGGCGCACTGGACGAAGCACAGCACGTTGACCCAGACCACGGCCGGCGCGTGGATCAGGCTGCCGTAACCGATCCAGATCACCATCGCCACCATTGCGGAAACGAGCCAGACGGCGGAAATGTCGCTAGCCGAGCGCGTTCGCCAGGTCCGCAACACCTGCGGTATCATCGAAATCGTCGACAAGATCGTGCCGACGGTCCCCAAGATACCGACCCACAGCTCTTCCATTTCCGGCCTCCTTATTCTTGCGAACTTATAGCATGCGAGGTCCTGCCGCTGGCCAGCGCCGCGGCTTGTCCGCGCTTGAACGACCGCCTATTGTTCGGCGGCGACAAAAGGCGCGCTGCGCGCGCGCTTTTTGGCCTGGAACGACGGTTCCCGAGGGCGATCGTTTGAAGTGGCCTTTGTGCGGCCAGCCGCACGAGCGCCGCATGGGATGCTGCTCGGAGAACTGCCGTGCTCACCAGAAGATTGATCCTCGCTGCTTTTGCCGCCGCCGCGATCGGGGCTGCGGCGACGCCCCGTCCCGTTTCGGCGCAGGAAAACCCGCTTGTCGTCTTCGCCGCCGCGTCGATGAAAAATGCGCTCGACGATGTCGACGACGCCTTCACCAAGAAGACCGGCATCAAGGTGGTGGCGAGCTATGCGGCAAGCTCAGCGCTGATGAAGCAAATCGAGCAGGGCGCTCCCGCCGATGTCTTTCTCTCCGCCGACGTCGACTGGATGGACTACGGCGCCAAACGCGATCTCATCAAAAACGACACCCGCCTCAACCTGTTGGACAACAAGCTGGTGCTGATCGCGCCGAAGGATTCCAAGCTCGACAGCGTCGTGATCGGACCGGGCTTTAATCTGGCAGGGCTCGCCGGGGATGGGCGGATCGCGACCGGCGACGTGCGCGCCGTGCCGGCCGGCCTCTATGCCAAAGCGGCGCTGGAAAAGCTCGGCGCCTGGACCGCCGCCGAGCCGAAACTGGCGATGGCGGAGAATGTGCGCGCCGCGCTGGTTCTGGTCGCGCGCGGCGAAGCGCCGCTCGGCATCGTCTATGAAACCGACGCCAAGGTCGAGAAGGGCGTGAAAATCGTCGGCGTCTTCCCGGAAGATTCCCATCCGCCGATCGTCTATCCCGTGGCGCTGACCAAGGATGCCAAACCGGAGGCGGCGCAATATCTGGCCTATCTGCGCAGCCCCGAGGCTAAAGCGGTGTTCGAGCGTTACGGCTTTGTCTTTCTGGTGAAGCCGACCAGCTAAGACGCGCCCGTGTTCGATCTCACTCCCGCCGAATGGACCGCCGTAGCGTTGTCGCTGCGGGTGTCGGTCGTCGCCACTGCCGTTGCGTTGCCGTTCGGCATCGCCATCGGCTGGCTGTTGGCGCGCAAGGATTTTTGGGGCAAGGCGCTCGTCGACGGCATCGTCTACCTTCCACTCGTATTGCCACCGGTCGTGACCGGCTATTTGCTGCTGATCTCCTTCGGCCGGCGGGCGCCGGTCGGCGCCTTTCTCGCCGATCACTTCGGCATCGTTTTTTCCTTCCGCTGGACCGGCGCCGCGCTGGCCTGCGGTATCATGGGCTTTCCGCTCATGGTCCGTCCGATCCGGCTTGCGCTTGAGGCCGTCGACCGCCGGCTGGAAGATGCCGCCGCGACGCTCGGCGCCGGCCGCTTGTTGGTGTTTGCGACCATCACGTTGCCGCTGGCGCTTCCCGGCATCATCGCCGGCGCGGTGATGTGCTTTGCCCGCGCGCTTGGCGAATTCGGCGCCACCATCACCTTCGTGTCGAATATTCCCGGCGAAACCCAAACCATATCGGCCGCGATCTATACCCTGTTGCAGGTTCCCGATGGCGAAGGCCCGGCGGGACGGCTGGTCTTGCTCGCCATTGTGTTGGCGCTTGCTGCGCTCCTCATCTCCGAGTGGTTCGCCCGCCGCGCCGGCCTGCGGTTCCGAGGGGAATGAAGCGTGCTCGCTGTCGATGTCGAGAAGAAGCTCGGCGTGTTCCAGGTCGCCGCGCGCTTTCAAGCCGACGGCGTGACGGCTTTGTTTGGTCCGTCGGGCGCCGGCAAAACCACGGTGATCAATATGGTCGCCGGCCTGATCAAGCCGGACCGCGGCTCGATCGCGCTCGACGGCACGATTTTGTTTGATGCTGCCAGGGGCATCGATCTGCGGCCGAACCGGCGCCGCATCGGCTATGTGTTCCAGGAGGGGCGGCTGTTTCCGCATCTGAGCGTCCGGCAAAACATCGATTACGGGCGCTGGGCGAGCGGGCAGCCGCGCAACGCGGACGAATTCGCGCGCGTGGTCGATATGCTCGATATCCGCCAACTGCTCGATCGCCGGCCGCGCTTGTTGTCGGGCGGCGAACGCCAGCGCATCGCGATCGGCCGCGCGCTGTTGCTGCGCCCGCGTCTCTTTCTGCTCGACGAGCCGCTGGCATCGCTGGACGCCGCGCATAAGGCGGAGATTTTGCCTTATCTGGTCCGGCTGCGCGACGAGGCGGATGTGCCGATGATCTATGTTAGCCACGACGCCGCCGAAGTGCGCCGCATCGCCACCAAAGTCGTGCGCATCGATGCCGGCCGCGTGGTGGCGTCGGGCGGCCTCGACCTTCTGAAAGAAAGCGAAGCGTAAGCGCGACGCGGCCTTAGCCTTCGCCGATGGCGAACCCTGCCGCAAAGTTTGGCGGACTGTTTTCGGCGGTCGCTGCGAACTTCTCGCCTTGTCGCATTTTCTCTTCAGAAAACGGGTCGCCACTTTTCCGGAAAATGCTCTATGATTCGTGATGGTCGTCGCCGCGAACTCAACGCCTCCGCCGCTCCCACAAAAATCAAACGTCCTGGGCGTCATGTGCGGAGCCGGCGCCGCCTTGTGCTGGGCGCTCGGCTTTGTCGCCGCACGCCACGGCATCGATGCCGGGCTCTCGCCGCTGGTCATTGCGCTGCATCGCTATGTTTGGCCGGGATTGGTGCTGCTGCCATTGTCGGCGGCCAACGGTTTTCGCGACTTCAATAATATCGGCTGGAACCGCGCAATTGCGCTGGCCGTGTTCGGCGGGCTGCCGATCGCATTGTTGGCGTATATCGGATATTTGTTTGTTCCGCTCGGCCATGGCGGCATCATCCAGCCGTCCTGCGCCGCGGTCGGCGGTTTGCTGCTGGCGCGCTTCGTCCTCAAAGAACCGTTGCCCGGCCGGCGCATCGCCGGGGCCTGCGTCATCGTCCTCGGCCTTGTCGTCATTGGCGCCGAGGCGCTGCGCACCATCGGCCCGCATGGCGTCGGGGGCGACCTTCTGTTCGTCGCGGCGGGATGCTTTTTCGCCACCTTCGGTATGCTGGTGCGCAAATGGCGGATCGCAGCGCTGCAGGCGACCGCGATCACCAGCGTATTGTCGCTTGCAGGATTGCCGATCCTGCTTTTTGCGTTCGGCAATATGCTTGCCGCTGGTTTTCTGGAGAACCTGTTGCAGGCGGTCGTGCAAGGTGCGCTCGCCGGCGCCGGCGCGATTTTCCTGTTCACCCGCGCCGTCGTGCTGCTCGGCGTTTCGCGCGCGGCAGTGTTTCCGTCGCTGGTGTCGCCGTTCGTGCTGCTGATCGGCTTTTTGGCGCTGGGCATCGTGCCGAGCATCTCGCAGTTCATCGGGCTTGCGGTCGTGCTGATCGGCTTTCGCCTCACGCAGCGGGGATAGCCGCCCGACAGGGTGAAAGGAACAACGCCACTGGCCCCGTCACCACCGGGCTTGACCCGGTGGTCCATGCTGACGTGCGGCTCAGCATGGATTGCCGGATCGTTTGGCACCAAGACGGCGCTGCGCGCCTTTTGTCCGGCAATGACGAAGTGGAGACGCCTCCCTCCCCGCTGCACGGGGGCGGATCATCGCGCCGCCTTGCGGCTCGCCAGAAACTCCGCCATGCGCTCGAGCGCGCGCAAAATATTTTCCGTCGAATTGGCATACGACACCCGCACATAGCCTTCGCCGAGCACGCCGAAATCCGGTCCGCCGATCAACGCCACGCCGGAATCTTCGAGGAGCGCCGAAGCGAGCGGCTTCGCCTTCCAGCCGGTGCGCTTGATGTTGGGGAAGGCGTAGAACGCGCCCTTCGGCGTCGTGCACGATATCCCCGGCAGGCGGTTCAAGCCTTCGACCACGACTTTGCGCCGCCGGTCGAACTCCGCGACCATCTTTGTCATTTCGTCCTGTGGGCCGGTCAGCGCCGCGAGCCCGGCATATTGGGTCGGCGCATTGACGCAGGAATGCAGATTGACTGCGAGCTTGCGCGCGTAATCGTAGAGCTTGCCCGGCCAGACCGCGTAACCGAGCCGCCAGCCGGTCATGGCATAGGTCTTCGACCAGCCGTTCAACAGGATCAGCCGGTCCCGGATCGACGGGTATTGCAAGAGACAAACATGTTTCTCGCCGTCATAGAGCATGTGGTCGTAGATTTCGTCCGACATCAACGCGACGTCGGGGAAGCGCTCGAGCCCGGCCACGAGCTTATCGACTTCGGCTTTCCCCGTCACGCCGCCGGTCGGGTTGGCCGGCGAGTTGACGATCAGGAGCCGCGTGTCCTTGGTGATCAGGCTCAAGGTCTCCTCGGCCGAGAACGCGAAATTGTTTTCCTCGCGGATCGGCACCGGAATCGGCCGCGCGCCGACAAATTCGATCATCGAGCGATAAATCGGAAAGCCCGGATCCGGATTGAGGATGTCGGCGCCGGGCTCGCCGAACATCATGATCGCGGCGAACATGGTCGGCTTGCCGCCGGGAAAGATCATCACCTGATCGGGCGCGACGGCGACCTTAAACCGCTTGTGAAGATCGGCGGCGACCGCTTCGCGCAACGGCAGGATGCCGACCGAGGGTGTATAGCCGTGATGGCCGTCGCGCAGCGCCTTGACCGCCGCCTCGACGATGAAATCCGGGGTGCGGAAATCGGGCTGGCCGATGCCGAGATTGATGATGTCGCGGCCGGCCGCCGCGAGCGCTGTGGCGCGCGCCAGCACGGCAAAGGCGTTCTCCTCGCCGATACGATCGAAAGCGGGAACGGTCTTGAGCATGGGCGGCAGTTCAAGCCTAAGTTCCCGCCGAAGGCAACGTTCGCGCCCATGCTGCATTGCAGTATCAAGGCAATCACAGCGCCGGCAATGAGAAGAGGTTTGCCGCGCCGCTAAATCGGTTATTTTATCCGCCCTGACCGGGATGACTTCTCATGAGCAGTGTGCGTCCAACGACCGCCGACAAACGCAAGACCTTTCGCAAGCTTCACGAGAGCGGATGTTTTGTCATCCCCAATCCGTGGAACGTGGGCACCGCGCGCTATCTCCAGGGGCTCGGCTTCAAAGCGCTGGCGACGACCAGCGCCGGCGTAGCGCATGCGCAAGGCTATCCAGACGGCGGGTTAAGCCGCGATGCCGTGCTCGCCCATTACCGGGAGGTTGCGGAAGCCGCCGACGTGCCAGTGAACGCTGATTTCGAAAACGGCTTTGCCCGCGATCCCGACGGCGTGGCCGAGAACGTCACGCGCGCTATCGCGACCGGCGTGGCCGGCCTCTCGATCGAAGACTCGCCGAACGACGGCGGCACGCCGCTCTACGATTTCGCGGCGTCGGTTACCCGCGTGAAAGCGGCGCGCAAGGCCGTCGACCGCGCCGGCGGCGACGTTGTCTTCACGGCGCGCGCGGAAAATTTTATTCGCGGCGTGCCCGACCTTGACGACACCATCAAGCGGCTTAAGGCCTACAAAGACGCCGGCGCCGATTGCCTCTACGCCCCCGGCATCAAGACCCGCGACCAGATCGAAAAGGTGGTGCAGGCGGCGGCGCCACTACCGGTGAACTTCCTCGCCGCTGGCGCGTTCGGCTTTACGGTCGACGATCTAGCCGCGCTGGGCGTGCGCCGGATCAGCGTCGGGGGTTCGCTGGCGCGGGTGGCAATGGCGGCTTTTATCCGGACCGCGACCGAGATCGCCAAGGAGGGAAAGTTCGACGGCTTTGCCGGTCTGATCACCAACGCCGAGCTGAACGAATTCTTCGCCAACGACCGCAAGACGTCGTAGCCGGGTTCGAGCCGGCAAGAAACGCGCGCAAAATAACGTTGAGGAAAATAAGTGAGGAAACATGAGCGATAGGCTTCACGGCAAGGTGGCGCTGGTCACGGCGGCCGGCCAAGGCATCGGCCGGGCGATTGCGGAAAGATTTGCCGCGGAAGGCGCCACGCTGATCGCGACCGACCTCGATGCGAAGAAGCTTGACGGCTTGCGCGGCAAGTTGCGCAAGCTCGACGTGCTGGCGCTCGCCGACATCGAGGCGCTCAACCGCGACGTGACGGGCGAATTCGGGCCGCTCGATATTCTCGTCAATTGCGCCGGCTTTGTGCATCAAGGCACGGTGTTCGACTGCACGGATAAAGACTGGGATTTTTCCTTCGATCTGAACGTCAAATCCATGCACCACATGATCAAGACGTTCCTGCCCGGCATGCTCGGGAAAAAATCCGGCGCGATCGTCAATATCGCGTCTGCGGTGTCGTCGATCCGCGGCGTTCCCAACCGCTACGTCTATGGCACGACCAAAGCCGCGGTGATCGGCCTCACCAAGGCGGTGGCCGCCGATTTCATCAAACAAGGCATCCGCTGCAATGCCGTGTGTCCGGGCACGATCACCTCGCCATCGCTCGGCGAACGCATCGCCGCGGTGTCGAAAGAGACCGGGCGCTCGCACGAGGCGGTGCAAGCGGATTTCGTGGCGCGTCAGCCGATGGGTCGGCTGGGCACGCCCGAGGAGGTCGCCAACCTCGTTCTGTTTCTTGCCAGCGACGAGGCGAGCTACATTACCGGCCAGGCGCACCTCGTCGACGGCGGCATGGCGCTTTAGACGGCGCTTTGACCATGCACATCCTCATCACCGGGGCGGCGGGAATGATCGGGCGCAAGCTCACCGCGCGGCTCATCGCCGGTGGCGCGCTCAACGGCCAGCCAATCGAGCGCCTCACACTGCTTGACGTTGTCGCGGCGCCGCGCCCGGAAATCTCCGCCCGCGTCGACAGCATCGCCGGCGACATCGCCGAACCCGCCACCGCGCGCAATGCGATCGCCGGCCGTCCCGATGTGATCTTCCATCTCGCCGCGGTCGTCTCCGGCGAAGCCGAGCTCGATTTCGACAAGGGCATGCATGTCAACTTCGACGGCTCGCGTGCGCCGCTCGATGCCATCCGCACGACCGGCGACGGCTATCGTCCGCGCCTGGTGTTCTCGTCTTCGATCGCGGTGTTCGGCGCGCCGTTCCCGGAGACCATCCCGGACGATTTTGCGCTCACGCCGCTGACATCCTACGGCGCGCAGAAGGCGGCGATCGAATTGCTGCTGGCCGACTATACGCGCCGCAATTTTGTCGACGGCGTCGGCATTCGCCTGCCGAACATCGTGGTGCGGCCGGGCAAGCCGAACAAGGCCGCGTCCGGTTTTTTTTCCTCCATTATCCGCGAGCCGCTCGCCGGCGAAGAAGCGGTGCTGCCGGTCGCAGAGGGCGTGCGCAACTGGCACGCCAGCCCGCGCGCCGCCGTCGGCTTCCTCATTCATGCCGCCGGCCTCGCCGGCGAAGACATCGCGCCGCGCATCAATCTCACCATGCCGGGGATTTGCTGCACGGTCGCCGAGCAGATCGCTGCGCTCAAGCGGATCGCCGGCGACAAGGTCGCCGCGCGAATCCGCCACGCGCCGGACCCGCTGGTGGCGCGGATCGTCGCCGGCTGGCCGAGCCGCTTTGCGGCGACGCGCGCGCTCGCGCTCGGCTTTAAAGCCGAGGCCTCGTTCGACGACATCATTCGCGCCCACATCGACGACGAGTTGGGCGGCCGGATTGCGGCGTGACACGCGAGGCCCTCTCCCGCGATGCCGTCGAGGCTTAAGGGGAACGGATGCGATTTGATCCGGGTCTCATTCCGGCGACTTTGGTGCGCCGCTACAAGCGTTTCCTCGCCGACGTGGAATTGGAATCCGGCGAGGCGGCGACCGTTCACGTCGCCAATCCGGGCGCAATGACCGGGCTTGAGCGGCCGTTGTCGCGGGTGTGGCTCTCCGATTCACGCAACCCGGAACGGAAATATCCGCTGACCTGGGAACTGGTCGAAACCGATCTCGGCAACGGACCGGAGCTGGTCGGCGTCAACACCGGCCAGCCGCACCACTTGGTGGCGGAAGCGATCGCTGCCGGGACGATCCCGGAGCTGCGCGGATATGCGTCGGTGCGGCGCGAAATCCGCTACGGCGAAAACTCGCGGATCGATTTTCTGCTCGAAGAGCCGGGGCGGCCGCCCTGCTATCTGGAAATCAAGAACGTCCATCTGATGCGTAAAGCGGGTCTTGCAGAATTCCCCGACAGCGTGACCGAGCGCGGCGCCAAGCATCTGCGCGAGCTGACCATGATGCGCTTAAACGGCGCGCGCGCCGTGCAGCTGTTCGTCATCCAGATCCCC
>Ga0181522_10000093_pt1 | contig 70745 bp, 65 predicted proteins | sample PEATcosm2014_Bin_27_FD_121103 | JGI IMG/M metagenome (GOLD analysis project Ga0181522, IMG submission 121103) | Peatland microbial communities from MTU Mesocosm Facility, Houghton, MI, USA - PEATcosm2014_Bin05_10_metaG | ecosystem: Environmental > Terrestrial > Soil > Wetlands > Peat | place...
CAAGGCCGACCGTGGCCGCATCGAACTCGACGGCTACGACGTCACTGGGTTGCCGATGTATCAGCGCGCGCGGCTCGGTGTCGGTTACCTGCCGCAGGAGGCTTCGATCTTTCGCGGCCTCAATGTCGAGGAAAATATCCGCGCTGTGCTCGAAGTGGTCGAGCCGGACCGCCGGCGGCGGGAAGCCGATCTCAACGCGCTGCTCGAGGAGTTCGATATCGCGCGGTTGCGCAAGACGGCGACCATCGCGCTGTCGGGCGGCGAACGGCGCCGCGTCGAGATTGCCCGCGCGCTGGCGACGCGGCCGAGTTACATGCTGCTCGACGAGCCGTTCGCTGGCATCGACCCGATTGCGGTCGGCGATATCCAGGCGCTGGTGCGCCATCTGACCAACCGCGGCATCGGCGTGCTGATCACGGACCATAATGTGCGCGAGACGTTGGGTCTGACCGACCGCGCCTACATCATTTATTCAGGCGAAGTGCTGATGGAGGGCCGGGCCGAGGACATCGTCAACAATCCCGACGTGCGCCGGCTCTATTTGGGCGAGGAATTCAGGCTCTAGCCCGCTCGCGAACTCGCCCAATATTTGTGCAATGCCGCAGTGCGGAATCACATACCGCTTCCGGCGAAGACCTGCTATAAACACAACAAGCAAGAATCGGACCAGTTTCCGCCGGGAAACCAGCTATGGCGTTGTCGCAACGACTGGAGTTTCGCCAGACCCAAGGGCTGGTGATGACGCCGCAGCTGATGCAAGCCATCAAGCTGCTGCAGCTCTCCAGTCTTGATCTCGCGGCCTATGTCGAGGGCGAGCTCGAACGCAACCCACTGCTCGAGCGCGCCAATGAGGAGGGCGAAGCGCCGCCCGCCGGTGCTGAGGCCGAACAGGCCGCGTCCGCGAGCGAGGATAGCGCCGCGGCCGCGTCGGACGATTGGATCGGCCAGGACATGGAGACCAGCCGCAGCTCGATGGAAGAGGGGCTCGGCACCGAACTCGAAAATGTTTTTCCGGACGATGGCGGCGAGAAAAATCCCGCGCCGGAGCCGCCGCCGCCGGCCTATTCGGAATGGTCGGGCGTCGGCACCCGTGGCGGCGATGATGGCGCCTACAATCTGGAAGCCTTTGTCACCGCCGAGATCACGCTGGCCGCTCACTTGGCCGAGCAGATGACGCTGGCAATTGCCGATCCGGCCGACCGCATGATCGGGCAATATTTGATCGATATGGTGGACGAGGCCGGCTATCTCACCGGCGATCTCGACACCGTCGCCGAAAAACTCGGTGCGCCGCGCGCCAAAGTCGAGGCGGTGCTCGCGGTGCTGCAGACGCTCGATCCACCGGGCGTGTGCGCGCGCAATCTCACCGAATGTCTTGCCATTCAACTCAAGGACCGCAATCGCTTCGATCCGGCGATGCGTACGCTGGTCGAACATCTCGATTTGCTGGCCAGGCGCGACCTCGCGGCTTTGCGCCGGCTGTGCGGCGTCAACGAGGAAGATCTCGCCGACATGATCGCCGAGATCCGCAATCTCAATCCCAAGCCGGGGCTGGCCTTCGGCTCGACCATGGTGCAGCCGATCGTGCCAGACGTATATGTGCGGGCGGCGTCCGACGGAACCTGGCAGGTCGAATTGAATTCCGACACGTTGCCGAAAGTCCTTATCAGCCAGCGCTATTACGCGCAGGTGTCGAAAACGACACGCAACGACAAGGACAAGACCTATCTTGCCGATTGTCTGCAGACCGCGACCTGGCTGGTGCGCGCGCTCGACCAGCGCGCCAAGACCATTCTCAAGGTGTCGAGCGAAATCGTTCGCCAGCAGGACGCTTTCTTCGCCAAGGGCGTGCAGCATCTGCGGCCCCTTAATCTCAAGACCGTGGCGGACGCCATCAGCATGCACGAGTCGACCGTCTCGCGCGTCACCGCCAACAAATACATGGCGACCACGCGCGGCATCTTCGAACTGAAATATTTCTTCACCTCTTCGATCGCGGCGGCCGACGGCGGCGAGGCGCATTCCGCCGAAGCCGTGCGCCACCGTATCCGCCAGTTGATCGACGCCGAGACCGCCGCCGACGTGCTGTCGGACGACACGATTGTCGATAAATTGCGCGAGGCGGGCATCGACATCGCGCGCCGCACCGTCGCCAAATACCGCGAGGCAATGCGCATCCCGTCCTCGGTGCAACGGCGGCGCGAAAAACAGGCGGCGGCCTCCTAAATTGCGCGGCCCGCGCATTGACGTTTCGTGGAACAATTCCTAGCTCAATTAATTAGCCGGACTGGAATATGGAGGCGGACAAATGCCTTTGCGTGTTTCGGGCAGGAACATCAGTGTCGGCGCGGCTCTGCGACAACGAATCACCGACCGGGTCGACGAAGCGACGTCGAAATATTTCCGCGGCGCCTATTACGGGCATGCCACCATCGGCAAAGACGGCTTCGGATTTCATACCGAATGCGTGATTCATCTCGATTCCGGGGCGCGGCTGGAAGCCGAGGGAATGGCGGCCGACGCCTATGAAAGCGCCGATCAGGCTGCCGTCCACATCGAAAAACGGCTGCGCCGCTACAAGCGCCGCCGCAAGGATCACCAGGGCCTGCGCGGCGGCTGAGGAACTCATGAGATGCGCCAAAAAGCGGCAGGTTATGTCCGGTCCCGCCATTGACAGCCGGCTCGGACCGTCCTTATGGTCCGCCGCCTTCCACACCCCCTAGCAATTCCGCGTTGTCATTTTTCGATCATTGGCATCTCCATGACGCTCACCGATCTCGTCGCGCCGGCCGCGGTTATTCCGGCGCTCAAGGTCAATAATAAAAAACAAGCGATCCAGGAGCTCGCCGCCCGCGCGGCCATACTCACGGGTCAGAGCGAGCGCGCGATTCTGGAAATCCTGCTTCAGCGCGAGAAGCTAGGCTCGACCGCGGTTGGCAACGGCGTGGCGATCCCGCACGGTAAGCTGCCCAAGCTCGACCGGCTGTTCGGTCTATTCGCGCGGCTCGAGCGCGCCATCGATTTTGAGGCGCTCGACGGCCAGCCCGTCGATCTGATTTTCCTGTTGCTGGCGCCGGAAGGCGCCGGCGCCGATCATCTCAAGGCGCTGGCGCGCATAGCGCGCCTGCTGCGCGACCCCGAGGCCGCACGCAAGCTGCGTAATTCGTACGATGCCGATGCGTTGTATGCGCTCCTGGCGATGCCGGCGGCGACCAGCGCGGCCTAGGTCCCAATATTTGTCGTAACAATGAAATGGCCGGGACAAGCCCGGCCATAACCATTTTCCGGTTCATGGTTTGCGGCGCGCGCTCAATGCACGCTGACGGCCTCGAGCTCCTGGCTCCAAGCATTGGCAAGCGCGGCCTCGCGCGTATCGGTCAGCATGATCGGCGTGCCGTCCGCGCCGTGCAGCGAGAACAGCTTGATGCCGGGCGCGATTTTCGGCGCTTGCGGAAACAGACTGGCGACGTCTTCGGAACGAATGGTTTTGACGTAAGCCAAACGCCCGTCGCCGAGATGCGCCAGCGCATCCTGCGTGATCACCGGATTGGTCGTGTTCATTTCAGTCATGTTGTCCTTATTCATGGCCCTCGACTCCCTTTATTGAACGCTCAACGCGGTCGAGTCCTTCTCAAGTCCGTCATTCCTGTTCGCTGATCGAGATCGTCTTCACGATCCGCTCGGCCAACGGCCGCACCAGATCGATCGATAACAGCCCGTTCTTCAGGTCGGCGCTCAACACCTCCATGCCGTCGGCCAGCACGAAGGTGCGCTGGAATTGGCGCGCGGCGATGCCGCGGTGGAGATATTGCCGGCTTTTGTCATCCTGCTGACGTCCGCGGATCACCAACTGACTTTCCTCGACGCAGACGTCGAGTTGATCGCGGGTGAAGCCGGCGACCGCCAGCGTGATGCGCAGCCGTTCCGGATTCTGCGGATCGCGCGCCAGCCGTTCGATGTTATAGGGCGGGTAGCCGTCGGCCCCCTTGGCGACGCGGTCGAGCACGCGCTCGATCTCGTCGAAGCCCAGCAGGAACGGACTGGATAGTGACGGAACTCGTGACATGGTCTCAAAGCCCTCGCTTGAAGCGACTTTGACGGGGCCCCTCGCGGGCACCCCAACCCTCCAGCAATCGCTGTCCGGTCCCCGCTAATATGGGCAGCCCGGGTTAAAGGTTCAAGAACAGGGGATTTCGCCCGGCAAGGCGGTATATTCGGCCGCAATCCGGGGACTTCCATGCCAGATCAGCCGTCAATGCCGCCGCTTACGGTGCGGGCCATCCGCGCCACGCCGGTCGAAGTTCCTCTCAATTTCGTGCTCGGCACAAGCCAGGTCGTCATTCGCCAGGCGCCGCTATTGCTGATCGACCTGGAGACCGAGGAGGGCGTCATCGGCCGCGCCTACGTATTCTGCTATCTGACCGCGGCGTCACCTGCGATCGTCAGCATCCTCGATGAGGTCGAGCGCCTGACCAAGGGCGAGCGTGTCGATCCGGCCGCATTTTGGGCGAAGCTTACCCGGCGATTCACGTTGATCGGGGTGCAGGGCATCGTGCGCATGGCGCTCGCCGGCTTCGATGCCGCCTGCTGGGACGCGGCCGCGATCGCCGATGGCCAGCCGCTGGCACGCTTTCTCGGCGCCGAACCGAAACCGATTCCCGCCTACAACAGTTGCGGCCTCGGTCTGAAGGATGATCTCGGCGCGCTGGCCAATGAGGCGGAGAAGCTACTGGCTGTCGGGAAGTTCCGTGCGGTCAAGCTCAGGCTTGGTTATCCGACGCTGGAGCGCGATATCGCGGCGGTCCACGCCGTGCGCAAGCGCATTGGAAACGATGTGCATTTGATGGTCGATTACAATCAAATGCTGACGGTCGACGACGCCTTGGCACGCGGCCGTGCGCTCGATGCCGAAAACATCTACTGGCTGGAAGAACCGATCCGCCATGACGACTATGCCGGCGCGGCCGTGCTGGCGCGCGAACTCAAGACGCCGATCCAATTCGGCGAGAACTTCTCGCTGCCCTTCGGGATGGCGGCGGCGCTCGAGCAGGCCAAGCCCGATTACGTGATGTCCGATCTCGAGCGCATCGGCGGCGTCACCGGCTGGCGACAGGCCGCGCAAATGGCCGCCGTTAACCGTATCAAGATGTCGTCGCATCTGTTCCCGGAAGTCAGCGCGCATTTGTTGGCGTCGACGCCAACCTGCCATTACCTTGAGTATGTCGATTGGGCGGACGTGCTGCTCGAAGAGCCGCTCCAACTCGTCGACGGTCACGCGATCGTACCGCAGCGGCCGGGCAACGGCATGGTGTGGGACAAGCAGGCCGTCGATCGCTATCGCGTGCGTTAGCAGTAAAAATTTTGCGCGAAATTCGCCGCGCACGCATGGTTAAATTAATCATGCATGTTTGCCTTGTTTATTCAAAATTATTCTAAAGGCCGCGCGTTCGCGCAACGCCTCGATAATATCCCGGCAGCCCGACAACAAGAATTATGCGGGCGCAGGGGAGCGGAATGTGCTGACGCGCAGCATCGACATCGCCGATCCGTTTGAGCTGACGATCGAGGAAAAGATTTTCCGCGGCGCCAAGCGCCTGTGCATCGCGTCCGCGATCGGCGCGGTGATGCTGAGCGCGCTCGATCTCGCCGACATTCGCTCGGTCGAGAACGCGGCCGATTTGATCCAGGCCAACCGCGCGCGCTTTGCCGATTTGCCGAATATTATCCGCACCGGAATTCAAAGCATCGCGATTGCTGCGCCGTCGCCGTCGGCTTCCGCCATGATCCCACGCGGCGATATCGCCTTTCCGCGGCAAGCCGCGCGCGTCGACGATTCGCTGATCGCCGAACTATCCGCCGTGCGCGATCGCGACGCCGTCGAATTTGCGATGCAGTCGCCGCCGTCGTGGAAGAATGCCGAATTGCCGGTTGTTGCCGCTCCGGCTCCGGCCGCGATGGTCTTCGCCAGTGCCGACCCGGCTCCGCTGCAATTGCCGCCGGTCACGCCGATATCGCTGCCAATGTCGGAGGCGATGCTGCTCGACGTGGTGCCGCTGCCGCGCCCCGCGCCCGGCGTGCCGCCGCCGTCACCGGCCGAATTGCTGCACTTGGAAGGCAAAGACTACGCCAAGGCCGAGCGCTGCCTCGCCAACGCTATCTATTTCGAAGCGCGCAGCGAGCCTGTGAGCGGGCAGATCGCGGTCGCCCAAGTCGTGATGAACCGCGCCTTCTCGGGCTTTTATCCGAACGACATCTGCTCGGTGGTTTATCAGAACGCCCACCGGCATCTGGCTTGCCAATTCACGTTTGCTTGCGACGGCAAGAGCAAGGCCATCACCGAGCGTGGCGCCTGGGCGCGCGCCAACCGCATCGCCAACCAGACCCTTGAAGGCAAGCTCTACGTGGCGGCGGTAGGGGCCTCGACGCACTATCACGCGATCTATGTGCATCCGAACTGGGTGCGCGAGATGCACAAAAACGCGCGCTACGGCATCCACAATTTTTACCGGCCGATCGCCTGGGGCAACGGCGCGGAAGAGCCGGTCTGGGGCCCGACGGCGCTGGCGCTGAACAAGAAGAAATAATCAGATTTTCAGCTTGAACAACTTGATCGCGTTGGCGCGGCCGATTTTTATCCGGTCGGCCTCGCTGATCTCGGCTTTATCGAACCAGTCGCAGCCTTGGCCGACGTCCTCGAACGGCCAATCGACCGAAAACATGACGCGCTCGGCGCCCATCTCGGTCATGGCGTTGACCAGTGATGGCGTGTGGAAGTTGCCCGACGTGGTGAGATGGAAATGCTTGCGGAAATAATGCCCGACGTCGTGCTTGGCGGCGTATTTGTGCGGTGCCTTCATCCAGCCGTTGCGGCCGTCGATGCGCCAGAGCTGAACCGGAATTCCCTCGCCCAGATGGCCGAGCACCATCTTCAGCCGCGGATGCTCGTCGAATAACCCGCTGCCGATCAGGCGCAGCGCGTGCACCGCGGTCTCGGCCGAGAAAGCCCAATTCGGCCCGAGCAGCCAGGCATGGCCTTCGTAATGTTTGGTCCAGCTTGGCAACGGATTACGCGGGTGCAGGTAGAACGGAACGTCGAGCCCTTCGACGGCGCGCCAGAACGGCCGGTATTGCGGCAGATCGTAATAGGTGACGTTGTCCGGCGTGCCGATTTGCGAAAATCCATTGACCAGCGCGCCGACAAACCCAAGCTTCTTGACGCAGCGCGTGAGTTCGGCGGTAGCGGCTTCGGGATCTTGCATCGGCAAGGCGGCGAAGGCCGCGAAGCGGCCGGTGCGCTTGCACACTTCGTCCGCCAGCACGTCATTGGCCTGACGCGCCACGTCGATTGCCCGCTTCACGTCGTGGATCGCCTGCACCGCCGGCGCGTTCAGCGACAGGATCATCATTTCGATGCCGTGCTTGTCCATCTCGCCGAGCCGCGTGTCCTGCACGTCGATCAGGCGGTGGCCGAGGTCCTTCCAGACATGCGCGCCGAAGACTTTCGAATCGCCGAGCGTGGCGTCGATAGCGACGTGTTCCTCAAGCGCGATCTTGCCTTGCATGAAGCTCTCCCGGTTGGAGCGGCATCATGCAATGGCGTGCCGCCGATTGTCAGCACGTGACGCAACAAAAAAGCCGCCCCGATGGGCGGCTTTTTAAGTGGTGGAGCCAGGCGGGATCGAACCGCCGACCTCCTGCATGCCATGCAGGCGCTCTCCCAGCTGAGCTATGGCCCCGATTCGCTTTTCAGGCGAACCTCATGTCTCTTCTTCCTTCTCGATGGTTTCGCCGATGATGTCGGTCACGTCGGGATCGCCTTCTTCCTCTTCCTCGATGAAGGCGGCGTCGTCGGTGCCTGGCTCGATTTCGACTTCCTCGATCTCGCCCGCAGCGCCCGCGCCTTCGGCGGCCGCAGGCTTCTTGCCCTGCTGCTCGGCCTCGGCGTCCTCAAGCGAAACAAATTCGGCGTCCGCGGTCTCAGGGACTATCACCTCGGCCTCCGCCACCGGGGCGGGTGCCGGCCGCGCGACCGGCGCCGCCGGTTCAGCCCGCGCGCGCGATGGCGGCGGAACGACGATCGGCACGACCTTGCCGGTATAGGGAGAGATCACCGGTGTCTTGCCGAGATCGTAGAACTTGCGGCCGGTTTCCGGACAGACGCGTTTGGTGCCGAGATCGGTTTTCGCCACAGTCGGGTTCCTCGGAATGTCGATAAATCGGTGTTTCACTTGGCTAGTTGCAACGTCCCTGTCAATAGCGCAGGCGTGCCTCGAAAGGGCCAAAACCCGCAAGATGACGGGCCAAGCGGGCGCGTGGTAGGACGGCGCAGCACGTTAAGGAAAACGCCGTGAACTCGACCAATTCGACACCCCTGACCGCCCGCCGCGGCGGGCCCTTGCAGGGCCGGACCCGGGTGCCGGGCGACAAGTCGATCTCGCACCGTGCCTTGATTTTGGGCGCACTGACGGTTGGCGAGAGCACGATTGCGGGCCTGCTGGAAGGCGAGGACGTGTTGCATACCGCCGCCGCGATGCGCTCGTTGGGCGCCCGGGTCGAGCGTACCGGCGAGCATGCCTGGCGCATTCACGGCGTCGGCGTGGCGGGATTTGCACAAGCCAGCGGCCCGCTCGATTTCGGCAATTCCGGTACCGGGGTCCGCCTGGCGATCGGCGCGGCCGCGGGCTCGCCGGTGACCACGACCTTCATCGGTGACGCCTCCTTGAGCGGGCGGCCGATGCGGCGCGTCCTCGACCCATTGGAGCAGATGGGCGCGCGCGTAATCGAAGCGGCCGGCGACGGCCGCCTGCCGCTGACGATCCAGGGCGCGCACGATCCGATTCCGATCGTCTACGAACCGCCGGTGCCGTCGGCGCAGCTCAAGTCGGCGGTGCTGCTCGCCGGCTTGGCCGCGCCGGGCGAGACCACGGTGATCGAGGCGGAAGCCACCCGCGATCACACCGAAAAGCTGCTGAAACATTTCGGCGCCAAGCTGACCAGCAAGCCGCATGGCGAGCACGGCCGCCGCATCACCTTGCAAGGCCAGCCCGAGCTCGAACCGGCGAATGTCGTGGTGCCGGCCGATCCCTCGTCGGCGGCCTTCCCGATGGTCGCGGGCCTGCTGGTGCCGGGTTCGGATTTGATTCTCGAGGCGGTGATGACCAATCCGCTGCGCACCGGATTGCTGACGACCTTGCGCGAGATGGGCGCGACCATCGAGGCGGTCGCGACGCGCGACGACGGCGGCGAAGAGGTCGCTGATTTGCGCGTGACGGCCTCGAAACTCAAAGGCGTCGACGTGCCGGCCGGGCGCGCGCCCTCGATGATCGACGAATATCCGATCCTGGCGGTGGCCGCTTCCTTCGCGGAAGGTACAACGCGCATGCGCGGCTTGAAAGAATTGCGCGTCAAGGAATCCGACCGGCTGGAAGCGACCGCCGCCATGCTGCGCGTCAATGGCGTGACCGTCGAGATCGAAGGCGACGACCTGCTCGTGCACGGCAAAGGCAATGTCGCCGGCGGCGGCGAGGTCGCAACCCACATGGATCACCGCATCGCCATGGCGGCGGTGGTTATGGGCTTGGCCTCCGACAATCCGGTGCGCATCGACGACAGCGCATTCATCGCTACCAGCTTCCCCGGCTTCGTCGAGCTGATGCGCGCGCTCGGCGCGGACCTGTCATGATCATCGCCATTGATGGGCCGGCGGCGTCGGGCAAGGGCACGCTCGGCAAGAGCCTCGCGGCGCACTATGGCCTGCGTCATCTCGACACCGGGCTGATCTATCGCGCGGTGGCGAAGGCGCTGTTCGACGCCGGCCGCCGCCCGGAAGACGAACCGGCCGCGGTTGCCGCGGCACAGGCGCTCGATCCGGCGCGTTTCGACGAAGCCGCGCTCAAAACGCATCAAGTGGGCGAGGCCGCCTCGGTGGTCTCTGCCATTCCGGGCGTGCGGGCTGCGTTGCTGGCGTTCCAGCGCGATTTCGCAGCCAAGCCGCCCGGGGCCGTGCTGGACGGCCGCGATATCGGCACCGTCATTTGCCCCCATGCCGACGTTAAGATTTACGTGACCGCCACGCCGGAAGTGCGTGCCCGCCGCCGGGCGGCCGAATACCGGGCGCAGGGGCGCCAAATCGAGGAGGCCGCGGTGCTGGCCGACATCTTCAAACGCGATGAACGCGACACCAAACGCGCCGCCGCGCCGCTAAAACAGGCTCCGGACGCACACTTGCTCGATACCACGCATTTGGCTATAGACGCGGCAATCCGGGCCGCCATCGACATCGTCGAGGCCACCCGAGCGGGCCGAGGGCGCGATTAACGCCCCTCGTTGTTGGAGGACAAAGCCCCGCTCGAGCTTCTTCGTTGGGCGCCCGATCGAACCAAACGTTCCGAAAGCACGGTTTTAGCGCCGGCCATCCGGATTCCGGACGGCTGCTGGTGGTCTTGCCAAGATCATCGGCCCGCGCTTTTCGAACGCCATTCAAACCCCGGCGCAGGCAATCAGGAGATTACATGGCCACTGCTACCGCTGCTGCACCCACGCGTGAAGACTTCGCCAAGTTGCTCGACGAATCGATGGGGACCGGAAACCTGCAAGAAGGTGCGGTCATCAAGGGCACGATCGTCGGCATTGAAAAGGACATGGCCGTCATCGACGTCGGCCTGAAGACCGAAGGACGCGTGGCGCTGCGCGAATTCGCGGGGCCGGGCCGGCAAAACGAGTTGAAGGTCGGCGACGAGGTCGAAGTCTATCTGGAGCGCGTCGAGAACGCGCTCGGCGAAGCGGTGCTGTCACGCGACAAGGCGCGGCGCGAGGAAAGCTGGGGCAAGCTGGAGACCGCGTTCAAGAACAACGAGAAGGTTCAGGGCGTCATCTTCAATCAGGTCAAGGGCGGCTTCACCGTCGATCTCGACGGCGCCGTGGCCTTCCTGCCGCGCAGCCAGGTCGACATCCGTCCGATCCGCGACGTCACGCCGCTGATGAACGTCAATCAACCGTTCCAGATTTTGAAAATGGATCGCCGCCGCGGCAATATCGTGGTGTCGCGCCGCACCGTGCTGGAAGAGACGCGCGCCGAGCAGCGCCAGGAACTGGTGCAGAACCTCGAAGAGGGTCAGGTCATCGACGGCGTGGTCAAGAACATCACCGACTATGGCGCGTTCGTGGATCTCGGCGGCATCGACGGCCTGTTGCACGTCACCGATATCGCCTGGCGCAGGGTCAATCACCCGACCGAAGTGCTCAATATCGGCCAGCAGGTGAAGGTCAAGATCATCAAGATCAATCACGAGACCCACCGCATCTCCCTTGGAATGAAACAGCTGCTCGACGATCCGTGGCAGGGCATCGAAGCCAAGTTCCCGGTCGGAACGAAGTTCAAGGGCCGCGTTACCAACATCACCGACTACGGCGCGTTCGTCGAACTCGAGCCCGGCATCGAGGGCTTGATCCACGTGTCAGAAATGTCGTGGACCAAGAAGAACGTTCATCCCGGCAAGATCGTCTCGACCTCGCAGGAAGTCGAAGTGCAGATCCTCGAAGTCGATCCGGTCAAGCGCCGCATTTCGCTGGGTCTCAAGCAGACCATGCGCAATCCGTGGGAAGTGTTCGTCGAGAAGCATCCGCCGGGCTCGACCGTGGAAGGGGAAGTCAAGAACAAGACCGAGTTCGGCCTGTTCCTCGGCCTCGACGGCGAAGTGGACGGCATGGTCCATCTCTCCGATCTCGACTGGAAGCGTCCGGGCGAGCAGGTGATCGAGGAATACAAGAAGGGCGACATGGTCAAGGCGCAGGTGCTCGACGTCGACGTCGAGAAGGAACGCATCTCGCTTGGCATCAAGCAGCTTGCGGGCGACCCGATGGAGACGGCGGGCGAACTCAAGAAGGGTTCGGTCGTCACCTGTCATGTCACCGAGGTCAAGGAAGGCGGTATCGACGTCAAGATCGTCGGCACCGACCTGACTGCCTTCATCAAGCGCAACGAACTGGCGCGCGAGCGCGGCGACCAGCGTCCCGAACGCTTTGCCGTCGGGCAGAAGGTGGACGCACGCGTCATCACCTTCGATCGCAAGACCCATAAGGTCGCCGTCTCGATCAAGGCGCTCGAGGTGGCCGAGGAGAAGGAAGCGCTCGCGCAGTACGGCTCCGCCGATTCCGGCGCCTCGCTCGGCGACATCCTGGGCGCCGCGCTCAAGCAGCGTGAAGACAAACCCGAGACCGAAAAGGCCGAGGAATAGGCCGATTACCGGCTCCTTTCCGGATCAAAATTGAACCCCCGGGCTTGACCCGGGGGTTTTTCATTGTGACATGAGCGTGCCATAAGCTTTTGACCGATCTTCAAGGAGCGCATCCTATGTCGCTCGACGCCGACGCCATCGTCGATCGCCGCCGCATGCGGCGCAAGCTCACGTTCTGGCGCGTCAGCGCGCTGCTGGTCGTCTTGCTCGCGCTGCTGGGCGTCGCCGCCGCGCTGGCGCCCGGTAGCCGGCTGCTGCCGCGCGGCGATTACATCGCCCGCATCAAGGTGCAGGGTCTGATCCGCGGCAACGAAGCCCGGGTCGAGGCGCTTGAGCGGCTAGCCAAGTCGCGCGCCCGCGCGGTGATCGTGCATATCGATTCACCCGGCGGTACCACTGCCGGCTCCGAGGAGCTTTACGACTCGCTGCGCGCGCTGCAGGCCAAGAAGCCGATGGTGGTGGTGGTCGATGGCCTGGCGGCGTCCGGCGCCTATATCGCGGCGCTGTCTTGCGACTACATCATCGCCCAGGATACCTCGCTGGTCGGCTCGATCGGCGTGCTGTTTCAGTATCCGAACTTCACGCAGGTGCTCAAAACCATCGGCATCCAGATGGAAGAGATCAAATCCTCGCCGCTCAAGGCCGCGCCTAACGGCTTTGAGCCGACCAGCCCGGAGGCGCGCGCCGCCATCAACGCCATCGTGGTCGACTCCTACGCCTGGTTTAAGGGCTTGGTGAAGGATCGGCGCCGGATGAGCGATGCCGAATTGACCGCGGTGGCCGATGGCCGCGTCTTCACCGGCCGCCAGGGCGTCGGCCTCAAGCTGATCGACAGCCTCGGCAACGAAAAAACCGCCTTGGCCTGGCTGGAGAAGGAAAGGAACGTCCCGGCCTCGACGCCGGTGCGCGATGTCACGCTGGAGCCGCGATTCAGCGAGCTTTCCTTCCTCCATGTCGCCGCCTGGACCTTCGAGGCGGTCGGTTTGACCGCCATGGCGCGGCACATCGAAGCTTGGGGTGCAGTGCAAGCGATCGAGCGACTCAATCTTGACGGTCTCTTGGCGCTTTGGCACCCTGCCTCCGCCAACTGACCACGGATCGAGCAGGGCGGCCTCAATGATCAAGTCTGAACTTGTGCAACGTATCGCCGCCCAGAACCCCCACCTCTATCAGCGCGACGTCGAGAACATCGTCAACGCGATCCTCGGCGAAATCACCAACGCCATGGCCCGCGGCGACCGCGTCGAGCTGCGCGGTTTCGGCGCCTTCTCGGTCAAACACCGCCCGGCCCGCACCGGCCGCAATCCGCGCACCGGCGCCCATGTCTCGGTCGAGCAGAAGTCGGTGCCATTCTTCAAGACCGGCAAGGAAATGCGCGAGCGGCTAAACAAAACCGCGCCGGTCTAAGCGGCCGGTTTCCCCGACCACCGAGGATGCTATTGTCGTGGCCGGGGCCTAACCCCGGCCATCGATGTTTTGGGAAGAGGCGTCACCGGTGCTGCGCAAGATCGTCACGGCAATCATCGTCGTCCCACCGGCTGCAATCCTGGTCGCCTTCGCGGTGGCCAACCGGCAGACGGTGACGGTGTCGTTCGATCCGTTCTCGTCGGCTGCGCCCGCTTATTCGGCGACCCTGCCGCTGTTCGCGGTAATTTTTGTCGTGCTGATCATCGGTGTCCTGCTCGGCGGCATCGCGGCGTGGCTCCGCCAGGGCAAGTGGCGGTGCAGCGCCCGTCGGCTCGAAGCCGAAGTGCGCAGCCTGCAGACCGAAATCGATGTGAAGAGCGCGCGCGATCTCTACCGCGGCCATCCTTTGCTCTCCGACGCGCCGCCGCTGCCGGTCATTCCGCCGCCTTTGCCTTAATGGTGTCGGCCGGTTCCGCTTTGCGGCGGGCTGGAGAAGGCGGTAGAACCCGCCCATCATGGCTCTCTTGGTCAAAATCTGCGGCCTGACCACCCCGCAAGCGCTTGATGTGGCGCTTGAATCGGGCGCGGATCTGGTCGGCTTCGTGTTCTTTCCGCCCAGCCCGCGCAATCTCGGACTGGAGGCCGCGCGGGCGCTTGGCGAGCGCGTCAAAGGCCGCGCCGGCAAGGTCGCGCTTACCGTCGATGCCGGCGACGAGACGCTTGCCGCGATCGTCGACGCGCTCAAACCGGACATGCTGCAATTGCACGGTGGCGAGCCGCCCGAACGCGTGACCGAGTTGCGCAAGCGCTTCGACCTGCCGGTGATGAAGGCGCTGCCGATCGCCGAGCGCAAGGATCTCGCGCGCGTCAATCTCTACAAGAAGATCGCAAACCGGCTGATCTTCGATGCGCGCGCGCCGCAAGACGCGACGCGGCCCGGCGGGCTTGGCCAGCCGTTCGATTGGAACCTGCTCAAGGGCATCGATCCGGGGATTCCGTACATGCTGTCGGGCGGGCTCGACGCCGGCAACGTCGCTGAGGCGCTGCGCATCACCCGCGCGCCGGGCGTCGATGTTTCTTCCGGTGTCGAACGCGCGCCCGGCGAAAAGGACCCGGACAAGATCAGGGCCTTCATCCGCGCCGCGCGCGCCGCTGAAGCCGCGCTGGCTACGAAGGTCAGCGCAAAGGTTGGGACATGACCGCGCCGCAGCCCAATTCGTTCCGCACCGGCCCCGACGAGCGCGGGCATTTCGGCATCTATGGCGGCCGCTTTGTAGCCGAGACGCTGATGCCGCTGATCCTCGATCTGGAGAAGGCTTACGCCGCGGCCAAAGCCGATCCGAAATTCCAGAAGGAAATGGACGGCCATCTCGCGAATTATGTCGGGCGGCCGTCGCCGCTCTATTTCGCCGAGCGGCTGACCCAGAAATTCGGCGGCGCCAAGATTTATTTCAAGCGCGAGGAGCTCAACCACACCGGCGCGCACAAGGTGAACAACGTACTTGGCCAGATCATGCTGGCGCTGCGCATGGGCAAGAAACGCATCATCGCCGAGACCGGCGCCGGCATGCATGGCGTCGCCACCGCCACACTGTGCGCCAAGTTTGGTTTGCCTTGCATCGTTTATATGGGCGCAGTCGATGTCGAACGGCAGAAACCGAACGTGCTGAGAATGAATATCCTCGGGGCCGAGGTTCGGGCCGTGGAATCGGGTTCTAAAACGCTTAAAGACGCGATGAATGAAGCGCTGCGCGACTGGGTCACCAACGTCGACGATACTTTCTATTGCATCGGTACCGTCGCCGGCCCTCATCCGTATCCCGCAATGGTGCGCGATTTCCAGTGCATCATCGGCCGTGAAACGCGCGAGCAGATGCTGGCTGTCGAAGGCCGGCTGCCGGATTCACTGATCGCCTGCATTGGCGGCGGCTCCAACGCCATGGGCCTGTTCCATCCGTTCCTTGACGAGCGCGCCATCGAAATCTACGGCGTCGAAGCGGCCGGCCACGGAATTCCGAGCGGCCAGCACGCGGCGTCGATCGCCGGCGGCAAGCCCGGCGTGCTGCATGGCAATCGCACTTATTTGTTGATGAACGACGACGGACAGATTGAAGAAGCCCATTCGATTTCCGCTGGACTCGATTATCCCGGCATCGGTCCCGAACATGCCTGGCTCAACGATCTGAGCCGTGTGAAATTCCTCTCGGCGACCGACGACGAAGCGGTGGCCGCGTTCCAGCTTTGCAGCAAGTTGGAAGGCATCATCCCTGCGCTGGAGCCGGCGCACGCGCTGGCGCGGGTATTTGATCTGGCGCCGAAGAAACCGAAGGATCACCTCATGGTGGTCAATCTGTCCGGCCGCGGCGACAAGGATTTGGATTCGGTCGCCGCCTTTCTGGAAAGCAAGCGCCGATGACCACCCGCATCGACAAGCGCTTCGCCGCGCTGAAACAGGAAGGCCGCGCCGCGCTGGTGACCTTCACCATGGCCGGCGACCCCGATTACGATACCGCGCTGGAGATTGCGAAGGCACTGCCGAAAGCCGGCGCCGACGTGATCGAACTGGGCATGCCGTTCACCGATCCGATGGCGGACGGCCCCGCGATCCAGGCCGCCGGCGCGCGTGCGCTGAAAAGCGGGCAGAACATGAAAAAGACGCTCGAGCTGGTGCGCGCGTTCCGCAAAACCGATGACGCGACGCCTATTGTTTTGATGGGCTACTACAATCCAATCTACATTTATGGCGTCGATCGCTTTCTCGCCGATGCCAAGGTTGCCGGCGTCGATGGCTTGATCGTGGTCGATCTGCCGCCCGAGGAAGACGACGAACTATGCCTGCCGACCTTGAAAACCGGGCTCAACTTCATCCGGCTGGCTACGCCCACCACTGACGATAAACGCCTGCCGGCCGTGCTTAACAACACTTCCGGCTTCGTTTATTACGTCTCGATCACTGGCATTACCGGCGCCGCTGCGCCCGATGCCGGAAAGGTCGCTGGCGCGGTCGCCCGCATCAAGCGGCACACCAAGCTGCCAGTGGCGGTCGGTTTTGGCGTCAGGACGGCAGAGCAGGCCCGCGCCATCGCCGCCGGCGCCGATGGCGTCGTGGTAGGATCGGCGCTGGTCGATGCGCTGCGCTTGAGCCTGGATAAAAACGGCAAAGCGAGCACTGGGACTGTGAAAGCGGTAACCTCTCTCGTATCCGCGCTGGCCGACGGCATGCGCTCGGTGCGCCGCATGGCGGCCGAGTAGCGGTTATAATTCTGTCGAATCGAGCCTATATAGGCGAAGCATGAATTGGATATCCAACGTCGTCCGCCCCAAGATTCGCAGCTTCCTGCGCCGCGAAACGCCGGAAAATCTCTGGATCAAATGTCCGGAGACCGGCCAGCTCGTGTTCTACAAGGACGTCGAGGCCAATCAATTCGTCATTCCCAGTTCCAATTATCACATGCGCATCAGCGCCACGGCGCGGCTCAAAGGCATGTTCGACAATGGCGAATATGAAGACATCGCCATGCCGGAAGTGCCGCTCGATCCGCTCAAGTTCCGCGACGAGCGCCGCTACGCCGATCGCTTGAAGGACGCGCGCACCAAGACCGGAATGCAGGACGCCGTGAAGGCCGGCATCGGCCGCCTGGAGGGCCAGATGGTGGCCATCGGCGTGCAGGATTTCGATTTCATGGGCGGCTCGCTGGGCATGGCGGCGGCCGAAGCCGTGATCACCGGACTGGAAACGGCGGTGCGGCGGTCGACGCCGTTCATCATGTTCGCGGCTTCGGGCGGCGCGCGCATGCAAGAGGGAATTCTCTCGCTGATGCAATTGCCGCGCACCACCGCCGCGGTGCAGATGCTGCGCGAGGTGAACAAGCCTTACATCGTGGTGCTCACCAATCCGACCACCGGTGGCGTCACCGCGTCCTATGCGATGCTCGGCGACGTGCACATTGCCGAACCGGGTGCCTTGATCGGGTTTGCCGGTCCGCGCGTGATCGAGCAAACCATTCGCGAGAAATTGCCGGAAGGCTTCCAGCGCGCCGAATATCTCACCGAGCACGGCATGGTGGACATGGTGGTGCATCGGCACAAGTTGCGCGCCACGCTGGCTGAATTGTGCCGGCTGTTGACCAAGGCCTCGGCGCCGGGCGCCAAGCAGCAATTGCCGGTTCCGGCGCACGCGTGAGTGCGCCGTCATGACGAAGCCGTTTGACGCGATCCTCGCGCGGCTCACGGCGCTGCATCCCAAACGGATCGATCTGTCGCTCGAGCGCATCGAGCGCCTGCTGGCCGCGCTCGATCATCCCGAACGCAAGCTACCGCCGGTAATTCACGTCGCCGGCACCAACGGCAAGGGCTCCACTATCGCCTTCATGCGCGCGATTCTGGAAGCCGCGGGCAAGCGCGTGCACGTGTATAGCTCGCCGCATCTGGTGCGCTTTAACGAGCGCTATCGGCTTGGCGCGTCGGGTGAGGGCAAGCTCGTCTCCGACGACGAGCTGTCGGCCGCGCTCGAGGAATGCGAGCGCGCCAATGCCGGAGCGCCGATTACCGTCTTCGAGATCACCACCGCGGTTGGCTTGCTATTGTTTGCGCGGCACCCGGCCGATGTGTTGTTGCTGGAAGTCGGCCTCGGCGGCCGCTTGGATGCGACCAACGTCGTGGATAATCCATTGGCTACCGTCATCACGCGCGTCGCCATCGATCACACCGATTTTCTCGGCGACACGCTGGAAAAGATCGCCACCGAGAAGGCCGGCATCCTCAAACGCGGGACGCCTGCGATTATTGCCGCACAGGCGCGCGATGCGCTGGCCGCGATCGAACGGCAGGCGGCCAAAGTCAGCGCGCCGTTGAAGATCGCGGGCGAAGATTGGACCGCGACCGAGGAACGCGGGCGGCTGGTCTATCAGGACGAGGCGGGGCTACTCGATCTGCCGGCGCCGAAACTTTACGGCCGTCATCAATTTGAAAATGCCGGCCTTGCCATCGCCGCCTTGCGCGCGATCAAGGCGTTCAAGATCGCGCCGGCCGCGTACGAGACCGGCATGGTCAAAGCCGACTGGCCGGCGCGCCTGCAGCGGCTGGCGCAAGGCCGGCTGGTCGATCTCGCGCCGGCCGGTAGCGAGCTGTGGCTGGACGGCGGGCATAATCCCGATGGCGGCCGTGCGATCGCCGCCGCGCTCGCCGATCTCGAAGAGCGCGTCTCGCGCCCCTTGGTGCTGATCGTCGGCATGCTGGCGAGCAAAGATTGCGCGGGGTTCCTCAGCAATTTCACTGGGCTGGCGCGGCGCATGATTGCGGTGCCGGTGCTGGGCGCCGAAAAAGGCATGAGCACGGAAGCCGTCGCCGATGCCGCGCGCGCTATTGGGCTGGCCGCAACCAGCCGCGACAATCTCGAAGAAGCGCTGGATGCCGCCCGCAAGCTCGATCTCGACCCGCCGCCGCGGATTTTGATTACCGGCTCGCTTTATCTCGCCGGCGAGGTCTTGGGCGAAAACGGCACGCCGCCGACATAAAAACGGCCGGCAACTTGGCCGGCCGTCATGAATCTTCTTGAATGCCGCGTCAGACCGCGCCGCTAATCCACTGATGCAGCTTCTGTTTCGGCGCGGCGCCGACCTGGCGCGAGGCGATCTCGCCATTCTTGAACAGCATCAGTGTCGGGATCGACATGATGCCGTATTTGGCCGCGGTGTTCGGGTTTTCGTCGACATTGAGCTTGAGAATCTTGACCTTGTCGCCGAGCTGGCCGGCGATTTCCTCCAGCGCCGGCGCGATCATGCGGCAGGGGCCGCACCATTCGGCCCAAAAGTCGACCACGACCGGCTCGGCCGATTTCAAAACGTCCGATTCGAAGCTTGCGTCCGACACTTTGCCGACGGCCATGGGAATTTCCTCTTGTTTTTGGGGCGGAGAATCGCGCGTGAATGCGAGGCGTGGAAACTATGAACGCCATCCGGCAGCGTCAAGGCGCTATCGCGCGGGCGTGACCCGCGCCAGCGCAGCATCCAGGTGCTCCGCGGAAAGCTCCATGAGATCAGGCACTTCGGTCCAGACCAAAGCGGCGCGGATGGATTTTTCGGGGTACAACTTTGCCAGCACGGCGCGGTACAGCGCGAGCTGGCGCACGTAAGCCGGCGGCACATCCTCGATTCGGCGCGGGGGCGGCCGGTTGGTCTTGAAATCTGCAATCAAAACAGAGCTTTGCGTCACCACCAGGCGGTCGATCTGGCCGGACACGAGCACTGTTTTTCCGTCCCGTTGCAGCCTGCCGACGATCGGCACTTCGGCGCGGCTACCGAGCGCAAAAAGCTCGTGGAAGCGGGCATCCTCGAGCACGAGCATCACTTGCTCCGCGATCTTTGCGCGCTGCGCCTCGCTGAGTTCGTTGCCGGCGCGGGCGAGATAGTCATCGGCCGCCTTGCGGCGCTTTTCGGCGGCAATATCCGGCAGCGACTGCATCAGCCGGTGCACCAGCGAGCCGCGCAGCAGCGCGAGCGCCCTTCCGCCGGAGGCGGTGGCGCGGGCGTCGTCCTCCTCGCCGCCCGACGGCGTGATCGTGGATACGCCAGAACTGTCAGAGGTGGCGTCAGACGTGAGCCAGCGCGGGACCGGCGTGGGTTTATTCGCGGCCGGCAAATTGTTCGTCTTTATGTTCTGCGGCGCGATGTTCTCGGACGCGGTTTTGCGGTAACGCAAGACCTCGCCGCCGCCGTCGTCGGCCGGCTCGCTCACGCTTTCGGCGCGCAGCGCGTCGTCGACCAGTTGATACCAGCAGCCGTCCGGAATTTTCCGCTCGCCTTGCGTGCCGGCGATCACCAGCCGCTCCTTGGCGCGCGTCATCGCAACATACAGCAGGCGGCGATATTCGTCGCGCGCTTCGAGCTGCACGCGCGCGCGCGCGTCGGTCATGGCGCCGGTGTCGTCGCCGCGCGCTGTCGCCCAAACCAGCGCGCCGTTCTCAAGCGTCAGCAATCGCGGATCGCGCGGGCCGCCCGGCGGCGTGGTGGTGTCGGCAAGGATCACGGTATTGGCTTCCAGCCCTTTGGCGCCGTGCACGGTCATGACGCGCACTTCGTCGCGCACCATTTCCATGTCGCGCTTCACTTCGCTCTTTGCAGACCGCACCCACGCAAGGAAACCTTGTAGCGTAGATTTCCTGAGCCTGTCGCTGTCAGACGTGTCGGTAGAATTGTGTGCAAGGTTTAGGAATTCATCGAGTGCGTCGTTAGCCTCGTGTCCGAGCCGAGCGAGGAATTTTTTGCGTCCATGTAGTGGTCCAAGGACACGTGCAAAGAATCCCAGTGGCGGGAGATCGCGCGCTGCCTGCGCCAGCTCATCGAGTGCGGCATTCGTTGCTGCAAAAGACGGATCATCACCAACTTTGGATCGCAAACTTTCCCGCAGCGACTTGGGGCGATTCCAAGCGAGCTCGAACAATTGCTCTTCGCTCAGGCCGAACAACGGACTTTTCAGCACGCTGGCCAAAGCCAGATCGTCATCCGGCAGCAGTACGCTGTCCGCCAGCGCCATTAGGTCCATCACCGCGATATGTTCGGTGAGCACCAGCCGGTCGGCGCCGGCCACCGGAATCTCAGCATTCTTCAGGGCGCGGATGATGGCCTCGAACAGCGGCCCACGCTGGCGCACTAGCACCAGCACGTCGCCGGCTTTCAATCCGCGCGCCCGCCACGCTTTGACATTCGCGGCGATGCGTTGCGCCAGCATGACGCGCGGGCTCTGCTCGCTCTCGGTGTCGAACGGCGCGTCCCAGCCCTCGATTTCCTTGCGTTCGGCCGGCGCGATCAGCGGCCACAGCTCGACCAGGCCGGGCGCGGTTTTCGGCAACGCCTCGTGTGGCGACACGCCGGCCGCATCTGTGGTGACGCTGACAAATATATCTTGCGCGGCAAATACCCGGTCGACGCCGCCAAGCACATTCTCGCCCGAGCGGAACGAATGGTGGAAGCGCAGAAAACGCCAGCCTTGCTCGGGCCTGTCGAATTGGCCGGCGAACTCGCGCCGCATCTCGTCGAACGCGCGCAGCGCCGCGCCCTGGAACGAGAAGATCGACTGCTTCTCGTCGCCGACCGCGAACACCGTGCGCTTCACATTGGGCCGCGCGCCGCCGGGCGTGAACTCCGAGACGATGGTGCGCACGATGCTCCATTGCTTGGGGCTGGTGTCCTGCGCCTCGTCGATCAGCACGTGGTCGATGCCGAGATCGAGCTTGTAGAGCACCCAGGCGGCCGACGAGCGCGCGAACAGTTCCAGCGTTTTGTCGATCAGGTCGTCATAATCGAGCAGCGCGCGGCGCTGTTTTTCGGCGGCGTAGCGCGCAATCACCTCGGCCGCGATGGTGACGAGCGCTTTGGTGCGGTCGCGGGCGGCGAGCGCGCGTTCGCGCGCGATCAGCGCGCACACGCGCTCCTGCTCGGCCAGCAGGCGCTCAAGCCAATCGGGATGCTTGTCGGCGATTTTCTTGGTGACGATGTTTTTGCGTGGCTCAAGCTCGGCGGTGCAAAACACCCGCAGATATTGATCAATTCGATCGCGCCCTGTGGCGGCCCGGGCGGTATTGAGCGCGGCAACGTGCTTCTGGTCGGAGGCCGAGCCGGCATCCAGAATCTCGATCAGCGCCGGCCATTCCGCAGCGGGGATGAGCGAATGCGCGAAATAATCCTGCTCCAGCGATTCTTGAGTCTCGTCGGGACCGACGCCCAGCGTCTGCGACAATTGCGCCAGAGCTTTGTCGAGGCTGCCGGCCTGCTTGATCCAGGCCTCGATGGCGTCGCGCTTTCTGATGGCGTCGCCGACCACGTCCTTGAAGGTCTGATCGGCGGCGACCACGATGGCGGTCGCAAGCGCCCGGCCGAGCGCGCTGTCCGTGTTGGCGGAGGCTTCCAGCAACACCTCCAGCGTGAGCCGGTCGAGCAATTGCGCGGTGGTTGCTTCGTCCAGCACGCTGAAGCGCGCGGCGACATTGGCCTCAAACGGGAACTGATGCAGCAGCCGCGTGCAGAAGGCGTGGATGGTCTGCACCTTCAGCCCGCCGGGTGTCTCCAGCGCGGAGGCGAACAGCCGGCGCGCCCGCGCGCGTTGTTCGGCGCTCGGTGTCTTGCCGGTCGATAGCGCGATCTCCTTGTCGAGCGCGGCGTCGCTGAGCGCGGTCCAGGCGGCCAGCCGCTTGAACACTTCGTTCGCCATGTTGGCGGCGGCGGTCTTGGTGAAGGTGATGCAGAGTATTTTCGCCGGATCGACGCCGTGCAGCAGCAGATTGATGACGCGTTGCGCCAGCACATAAGTTTTGCCCGAGCCGGCATTGGCGGAGACGAAGGCCGAGAAATCAGGATCGGCGGCGCGGATTTGCACGTCGCGGATGGCCGGAGGGATGGGGCGGGGGGCGCTCATGACTCGCCCTCATCGCCGCCGCCGAGCGACCATTCCTTGACGCGCGCGAGATGGTCGTAGTCGCCGTAGTGAAACTTCCACATCGGGTGAACCAGCGAGAGATAGGGCGTGGTTTCGTTTTCGAATTTCGCCGCTAGTTCCTTCAGCCGCGTCAGCGCGTGGTCGGCTTGCGTGTCGGGCGTGCCGTCCTTGAAATTGATGCCGCTCGGCTTGCCGGCGGGTTCGCCGCCTTTGAGCGTGACATAGGCGATCTCCGACACAGGCCCGGCGGCGATGGTCTCAAAACCGCCGCCGCGCAGGATGGCGGCTTCCAGCGTCAATTGCGGCGCCAGACCCGTGCGCACCTGCTTTTCGGTGCGCGCCGCGCCGGTCTTGTAATCGAGGATGGCGTAGCTGCCGTCGCCGCGCTTCTCGATGCGGTCGGCGCGCGTGCGCAGCGTGAAGCTGCGTTTGCCCATGGGGAAGGTGAGCTTGCCGTCGATTTCGCCATAGAGCGCGGCCATGCCGTCGCGCCGGTGCGCATCCCACTGGGCGAACCAGCGCGCGATGCGCTGGAAGCGCGGCCACCAGAACGCCCGCGCTTCCGGGTAATCGGCCAGCGGCGCGAAGTTCTTGTCGCCGAGCGCCAGCAGCTCCTTGATGGGGTCGCCGGGAGTTTTGGCGGCGAACATCTTCGTGTAGTCGCCGATGGCGCCGTGGATGACGGTGCCGCGGTCGCGTGCGCCGGGCGGCGTATCGACCGCATCGAGCGGCTGCAGGCGAAGAATATAGCGGGCGTAGATGGTGTAGGGATCGCGCAGCCAGTCCTCGATGGCGGTGACGGAAAGCCGGTCCGGGCGCGCGGCGATCGGCGGTTTCGGCGCCGGGCGCTCGGCGGATTTCACTTGTGCCGGATGATCGAGCGCGCGGGCGTAATTGAGATAGGCGCTGCCGCGCGCCAGCACCTCGTTCCAACGCGTCTCGCCGACGAGCGCCGCGATGCGCTGCACGAAGCGCGAGGTCACGGTCGGGCTGCCGGCGACCTTGGCGGCGCGCGCGAAAATCAATTCGGGCGCGCCCAGCGCTTGCGTGAAGTCGTGCGCCGCCAGCCCGATCATGCGTTCGGGCGGATCGAGGCCGAGCGCGCGCCGCATCGGGCGGCTGAGCCAGGGATCGTTGCGCGTCTCGCCCGGCCAGGTGCCTTCGTTGAGGCCGCCGAGCACGACGCGGTCGAAGCTCAGCAGGCGCGCTTCCAGCTGACCGAGGATGCTGACGCGCCGGTCGCTGGTTTCCGGCCGGCGCACCACGCGGCCGGCGATTGCCGCGTGGAATAGCTCGGCGTAGTCGCCTTTGGCCACGCCAAGATTAGCGGCGGCAGGACTTGTCGTGAGGTCTTCGAAGGCGCGATCCAGCGCGGTTCCATCATTGCCGGCGAAGGCGGCAATCTCACCTTTATCGTCTTGCGCGAGCGCCGCGATGACGTCGCGATGGAGTTGGGCCAGCGTGGCGACCGGATGATTGCCCGCCTTCAGCTTTTCCAGCGGCGCGAGCGCGGCGCCGAGCCGGGCGATCAGTTCGGCGGCGACGTCGAATTCGTCGTCGGCGATCAGCCAGCGCGGATCGCTGCGGTGCAACTGGTCGCGATTGCCACGGAACGTCGACAGCGCGTGCGCAAGTCCGTCGCTGCCGGGGCGCGGGCGCGGGCCGCGCAGCAGCGCGCGCTCCAGGGTGGCGATGGAGGTATTGTGCGCGCCGGTCGCGCCGCCAAGGCGCAGCAGCGGATGCTTGAGCAGCGCCAGCAGCGGCACCGGCTCGAGACCGCCGAGCGCGGCTTCGGCGGAAAGTCGCGCGAACACGCCGGCCGGGGTGTCGGCCAGCGCATCGCCGCCGGAATCGTCCACCTTGACCTGCCAGCGCTCGAGCGCGGCGGCGACGCGGCGCGCCAGCGCGCGGTCCGGCGTCACCAGCGCGGCGGTCTTGCCTTTGGTTTCGATCGCTTCTCGCAGCGACGCCGCGATGGCGAGCGCTTCCTCCTCGGCGTTGGCCGCCTCGATCATCGACAGCGAGACCAGCGCCTGCGCGGTGGCGGCCGCGAAATCCTTGGTCTTGGCGCGCGCCTGCCAGCGTTCGGTGGTGGCGGCGGGACGCAGCGCTTCCGAAACAAGTAATTCGCGGCCATGCGATGCGGGCTTAGTCAGTTGCGTCACGTCGCCGCGCGCAATCCCGATCTGCGTCAGCAGCGCCTGCATGGCGTATTGGGCGTGGCCGGCGGCGGGCGCGCCGTCGTGGGTCTTGTCGTTGGCGTCGCCGGCGATCAGCGCCCAACTGGCGTTGTCGAGATCCCTATCGAGGCCGGGCAGCACCAGCGCGCCGTGCGGCAGCCCGGCAATGGTGGCGAGTAATTTGGCGGTCGCCGGCATCGAGCCGGTGGAACCTGCGGCGATCACCGGCGCGTCGCTGCCGGTGAGCCGCTTGGTCTCAGCCTCGATGAGCTTGTCGCGGCGCTCGGCGGATTCGATGGCGTTTTTCTCGGCGAGAATCGCGCGCCAGCGCGGATGCACGAATTTCAGGAAGGCGAGCGACTGCTTCCAGTATTCGTCGAGATCTTCCGGGACCAGTTTGTCGAGATTGTCCCACGGCACCTGGCGCGTGATCATGTCGTCCATCAGCCGCGCCAGCGCGTCGGCCAGCGCGATCGCGGCCTCCGGTGTATTGGCGATCAGCGGCGCGCCTTGCTCGGGCGTGATGGCCGCGGCCCATTTTGAGATGAGTTCGGCGAGCGTCAGCCGCCGCTCCAGCGCGCCGAAGGCCGGCGGCAATGCCAGCGCGGCCTCGGCCAGCGCACCGGTGGCCGCTTCGGAAAAGGCGATCTCGTCTTCGTCGAGGTCGCCGAGCGCGACGATGCGCGGCAATATTGCGGCGTCGCCTTCGAGCCGGTCGAGGAATACGTCACGGGCCAGGCGGCAGGCGCGGCGGGTCGGCAGATACAACGTGGCGCGCGTCAGTTCGAGCGGATCGTCGGTGGCCGGAAAGCCGGGCACGAGTTTGCCCGCGTGCAGCGCATCGACCAGGGCCGGCAGGAACGGCGCCGAGGCGGGGATGTTGAAGACATTTGGTTTTGTGACCGGCATCGCGTGAATCATACACGCTTTATTGCGGCGCTACCTTGTGCTGCCGCGGATCGCGGCTTCGGCCTGGGCGATGGCGTCAGGCGTGCCGACGTGCATCCACAGGCCCTCCAGCCGCAGGCCGTGCAGGCGGCCCTGTTCGGCGGCGCGCGCGAACAGATTGGTGAGCGCGAATTCGCCTTCCGGCGCGCGGTGAAACAGCCTGGGCGACAGGATCGCCGCGCCGGCATAGACGAAGGGCGCGATGTCGCGTTCGCCGCGCCGGGTCAGGCGGCCGTCGGCGGCAAAGGCGAAATCGCCGTGGCCGGCATAGCCGATGCTGCCGGTGGTCGGCGCCAGCAGCAGCAGCGCGTCGATGCTCGCCGCATCGAAGGTCTCGGCGAGACGCGCCAGATTGGACTGCACGCCGTCGATCCAGATGGTGTCGGAATTGATCAGATAAAACGGCGCATCGCCAAGCGCGGGCAGGGCCTTGACCAGACCGCCGCCGGTGCCGAGCAGCAGGCCGCGCTCATCGGAAACGACGACTGTCGGTTTTTTGCGTGCCGCCAAATGCTGCTCGATCTGCCCGGCGAAGTGATGGACGTTGACCACCGCGCGTTCGACGCCCGCCTCGCCGAGCCGGTCGAGCACGTGATCGATCAGCGGCTTGCCGGCAACTTCGACCAAGGGCTTCGGTTTCTTGTCGGTAAGCGGGCGCATGCGCGTGCCCATGCCCGCCGCCAGCACCATCGCGGTCTTGGGTGTGGCAGCCATGCTATAAAGCCTTCAAGGGCGGCACGTTGACGCGATACCACGCGGCGAGCGGCGCTAGCGCCGGATGCGCCAGCGAGCGCTGCAGATAGGCCCATACGCGCGGCATGTGACGCAAATATTGCGGCTTGCCGTCGCGCCGGTCGAGCCTCGCGAAGATGCCAAGAATTTTCGAGGCGCGTTGCGCCGCCAGCGTGGCATAGACTTTGGCGAAACGCGGCGCGTCGAAGGCGCGGTCGGCGGTACGGCGCGCCCGCGTATAGCGCGACAGCAGCGCGATCTCCATCATCTCCGGCACGTCGACGCGCGCGTCCTGCAGCAGCGAGGCGAGGTCGTAGGCGGCTGGGCCCATGACCGCGTCCTGGAAATCCAGCAGGCCGATGCGCGCGACGCCGGTGCGTTCCGGCAGCCACAGCAGATTGGGCGAATGAAAATCGCGCAGCACCCAGGTCGCCGGCATTTCGAGCGCCGGGATCAGCGCGTCGCGCCACAGCGCCACGTAGGTATCGCGCCGCGCGCCGGACACCTTGGCGTCGAGAAACGGCAGATACCAGTCGACCAGCAGTTCCGCCTCGATCAGCAGCGCATCCATGTCGTAGCGCGGCAGCGCGTATTCGACGTCTTGTCCGATTTTCAACACGCCCGGCAGCGGCCGATGATGCAGAATCGCCAGCAGGTCGGCCGCCACCTCGTAGCGCGCCTCGACCGGCGCCGGCGGATGGCCCGCGGTCATCGGCTCGCTGCCGAGGTCTTCCAGGATCAGCAGGCCGGCGGCGCGGTCGGCGGCGAGAATTTCCGGCGCCGACAGGCCGCAGGCGCGCAACGCCCGCGCCATGGCGATGAACGGCGTCACATTGTCGGCGAGATGCGCGATCGCGCTATAGGGCTTGCCGTCGCGCACCGGCGGTCCGTCCGGCCGCTGCGGCGAATTCATCAGGATGTAGCTTTTGCCCTCGAGCGTGAGCCGCTCATAGACGCGGGTCGAAGCGTCGCCCTGCATGTGCTTGCGGTCGGCTTGCGCAAAGCCGGAGCCGGCCAGGAAATAGCGGATTGTGGCGATGCGTTCGGCGCGCGGCGCCATGGCGCCGTAGCCGGTGACGCGCGCGTTGCGGAAAGTTTCGCTTTGCTGCGGCGACAAAGTTAGCGCGATGTCGAGCCGGTCGGCGGGCAGAAAGCCGGCGGCGCGGTCCGGCCATTCCAGCAGCGTCACGGCGCGCTCAGGCGCATCGTCGAAGCCGAGCTCGGCAAGCTCGGCCGGTCCCGATAGCCGATAGAGATCGGCATGCACCAGCGAAAAGCGCGGCAGTTCGTAAGTCTGCATCAGCGTGAAAGTCGGGCTCGGCACCTCGACGGTCTCGTCGCCGGCGAAATGGCGAATGAGCGCGCGGGCGAAGGTGGTCTTGCCGGCGCCGAGGTCGCCGGACAGCGTGACCAGGTCGCCGGGCTCAAGCGCCGCGGCGATGTCCACCATCAGCCGGCGCGTTGCCGCTTCGTCAGCGAGCGCAACCGTGAAACTGTGGCCGCCGGAGGTGGAGGGGAACATCGAATCATCCGTCCTGTGCCGGGACCTTATAGGCGGCAGAGACAGCGGTGGGCCATATCGGGCGCTGCCCACCGCAAACTGTTGATTTGTTATACGAATTTGGGTCTGGACATTCCCCCCAACGCCCCGACAATGGGGCTAGAGCGTGGGGCTCGTCGTGTATGAGTGCTGACATTATCCTCGAAACCGAGGATCTCACCAAGGAATTCGCCGGATTTGTCGCCGTCAATGGCGTCAATCTGCGCGTCGCGCGTGGCACCGTGCACGCGCTGATCGGGCCCAACGGCGCCGGCAAGACCACCTGCTTCAATCTGCTGACGAAATTCCTCAGCCCGACCCGCGGCCGCATCGTTTTCAAAGGTCACGACATAACGGCGCTGCCACCTGCCGAGATCGCGCGGCTCGGTATCGGGCGCTCGTTCCAGATCTCGGCGGTATTTCCGCATCTGACCGTGCTGGAGAACGTGCGCATCGCCCTGCAACGCAAGCGCGGCGGCTCGTTCGATTTCTGGCGCTCGGCGGCCGCCCTCGACACGTTCCGGGCCCGCGCCATGGAACTGATCACCGAGGTCGGGCTTGCCGCCTTCACCGATACCGCCGCCGTCGAATTGCCCTATGGCCGCAAGCGCGCCCTGGAGCTTGCCACGACTTTAGCGCTCGATCCGGAGATGCTGTTGCTCGATGAGCCGACCGCCGGCATGGCGCATGAAGAAATCGATCGCATCAGCGCGCTGATCAAGCGCGTCGCCGCCAATCGCACCGTGCTGATGGTCGAGCACAATCTGTCGGTGGTGGCGGATCTGTGCGACTGCATTACGGTGCTCACCCGCGGCCGTATTCTGGCCGAAGGCGACTACGACACGGTGTCGAAAAATCCGGAAGTTCGCGAAGCCTATCTGGGTGTCGGACATGCTTGATGTACGCGCGCCGCTGCTGTCGCTCGCCGGTGTGCAGGCCTGGTACGGCGAGTCGCACATTCTTCATGGCGTGACTTTCGACGTGCGGGAAGGCGAGGTGGTCACGCTGCTCGGCCGCAACGGCGCCGGCAAGACCACGACGCTGCGCTCGATCATGGGGCTGGTCGGCAACCGCAGCGGCTCCATCAGCTTCGAGGGTCGCCAGCTGATCGGCCTGCCGCCCGAAAAAATCGCGCGCGCCGGCGTCGCCTTCTGCCCCGAGGAGCGCGGCATCTTTGCCAGCCTTGGCGTCGAGGAAAATCTGTTGCTGCCGCCGCAGGTGCGGCCGGGCGGGCTTTCGCTTGATCGCATCTTCGAATTGTTCCCCAATCTCAAGGAACGGCTCGGCTCCAGCCAGGGCACCAAACTGTCCGGCGGCGAGCAGCAGATGCTGGCGATCGCCCGCATCCTGCGCACCGGCGCACGCATGCTGTTGCTCGACGAGCCGACCGAGGGGCTGGCGCCGGTGATCATCCAGCAGATCGGCCGCACCATCCGCACGCTGAAAGAGCGGGGTTTCACGATTCTGCTGGTGGAACAAAATTTCCGCTTCGCTTCGACCGTTGCGGATCGCTATTACGTCATGGAACATGGGCGTATCATCGACCAGTTCGCCAATGCCGAGCTGGATGCCAACGTCGAGAAGCTGCACGATTATCTAGGCGTATAAAACTGAAGAACTGAACCAAGAGGGAGGAGTATACGATGAGAAAAACTCTAGTGCTCGCGGCGCTGTCCGCGGCGCTGCTCTGCGGCGGGGCTAACGCCCAGCAGATCAACGTGAAGATCGGCGTGCTCACCGACATGTCGAGCTTGTACAAGGACGCCACCGGCCCCGGCTCGGTGGAGGCAGCCAAGATGGCGGCCGAAGATTTCATGAAGACGCACCCGATCTTCAAGGTCGAGGTCGTCAGCGGCGATCACCAGAACAAGCCGGACGTCGGCGTGCAGATCGCCAACCAATGGATCGACGTCGAGCATGTCGACATGATTGCCGACGTGCCGAATTCCGGCGTCGCGCTCGCGATCACGCAAGTGGCCGCGCAAAAGAACAAGGTGTTCGTGGCGTCGGGCCCGGCCGCTTCCGATCTGACCGGACCGAAGTGCAACGCCAACATGGTGCACTGGACCTACGACACCTGGATGCTGGCCAATGGTACCGGCAAAGCGATCGTGAAGAATGGCGGCGACAGCTGGTTCTTCCTGACCTCCGACTATGCCTTCGGTCATGCGCTCGAGCGTGACACCTCGGCAGTGGTCATCGCCAATGGTGGCAAGGTGGTCGGCGCGGTACGCCACCCGATCAACACCAGCGACTTCTCCTCGTTCCTGCTGCAGGCGCAGCAGTCCAAGGCCAAGATCATCGGGCTGGCCAATGCCGGCGGCGACACCATCAACGCCATCAAGCAAGGCGCCGAGTTCGGCATCGTGGCCGGCGGTCAGAGATTTGCCGGGCTGCTGGTGTTCGCCAGCGACGTCAATGCGCTCGGATTGAAGACGGCGCAAGGGCTGTCGCTGACCGAAACCTTCTACTGGGACACCAACGACGCCACCCGCGCCTGGACCAAGCGCTGGCAGGCAAATCTCAAGACCCCGGACAAATGGCCGACGATGAACCAGGCCGGCGTCTATGCCGGTACGCTGCACTACCTGAAGGCGGTTGCCGCTCTCAAGAGCGCCGCCGACGGCAAGGCGGTGGTGGCGGAAATGAAGAAAGAGCCGACCGACGATCCGCTGTTCGGCAAAGGCAGCGTCCGCGCCGATGGCCGGGTGCTGCATCCGGCGTTCCTGTTCGAAGTGAAAAAGCCCGAAGAGTCGAAGTATCCGGGCGACTTCTACAATCTGAAGTCCACCATCCCGGCGGACCAGGCGTTCCGTCCGCTCAAGGATGGCAACTGCCCGCTGGTCAGCGGCTGACGCTCTTCGGCCCTCCCCCTCACGGGGGAGGGACAAGGCTATTACCGTGATCGAGATCTTCGGCATTCCTTCGTCGGCGCTGTTTGGCCAGCTCCTGATCGGGCTGATCAACGGCTCGTTTTATGCGCTGCTCAGCCTGGGGCTGGCGGTGATCTTTGGGATGCTCAATATCATCAACTTTACGCACGGCGCCCAATACATGCTCGGCGCGCTGGTCGCGTATCTGCTGCTGAAATATTCCGGGCTCGGTTACTGGCCCGCGCTGATCATCGTGCCGGTGCTGGTCGGCATTGTCGGCGTCTTGATCGAGCGGGTGTTTCTGCAATGGCTCTACAAGCTCGATCATCTCTACGGCCTGCTGCTGACGTTCGGGCTCGCACTCATCATCGAAGGTGTCAGCAGGAATTATCTTGGCTCGGCCGGGCTGCCTTATGCGTTGCCCGACTCGCTGCGCGGCGGGCAAAATCTCGGCTTCATGTTCCTGCCCAATTACCGGGTCTGGGTGATTGTCGCCTCGCTGACGGTCTGCCTCGGCACCTGGTTCATGATCGAGCGCACGCGTTTCGGCGCCTATCTGCGGGCGGCCACCGAAAATCCTTCGCTGGTGCGCGCCTTTGGCATCAACGTGCCGCGCATGATCACGCTTACTTACGGCTTCGGCGTAGCGCTTGCCGCATTCGCCGGCGTGATGGCGGCGCCGATCTATAACGTCTCGCCGAACATGGGCTCGGAGCTGATCATCGTGGTGTTCGCTGTGGTGGTGATCGGCGGCATGGGTTCGATCCTGGGCGCCATCGTCACCGGCTTCGGGCTCGGCATCATCGAAGGCCTCACCAAAGTATTTTTCCCGGAAGCCTCCAATACTGTGATCTTCGTCATCATGGCGATTGTGTTGCTGGTCAGTCCCGCCGGCCTGTTCGGGCGGAGGGCGTGATGGAGCGCGTCGTCGAACCATCCGAAAAGAAGGTTTTTCCGTTACGGCGACACAGCGAATGGATCGCGTTCGGCGTAATGGTGGTCGCGCTGCTGGTCGCGCCGTTCTTCATCTATCCGTTGTTTCTGATGCAGGCTTTGTGCTTCGCGCTGTTTGCCTGCGCGTTCAATCTGCTGATCGGTTATGTCGGACTGCTGTCGTTCGGTCATGCGCTCTATTTCGGCTGGGCGAGCTATATCGCGGCACATGCCGCGAAAGTCTGGGGCTTGCCGCCCGAGCTTGCGATTCTCACCGGCACGGCGGCCGCCGCGGCACTCGGCGTCGTCGCCGGATCGCTCGCGATTCGGCGCCAAGGCATTTATTTCGCGATGATCACGCTGGCGCTGGCGCAGATGATGTATTTCATCGCGCTGCGCGCCAAGTTCACCGGCGGTGAGGACGGTATCCAGGGCGTGCCACGCGGCCATCTGTTCGGCCTCATCGACCTGCGCGGCGACATGGCGATGTACCTCCTCGTGCTGGCGGTTTTTCTCGCCGGCATTCTTTTCATCCACCGCATCATCCATTCGCCGTTCGGCGAGGTGCTCAAGGCGATCCGCGAGAACGAGCCGCGCGCGATCTCGCTCGGCTACAAGACCGAGCGCTACAAGCTGGCCGCCTTCGTGCTGTCGGCGACGCTGGCCGGCGCTGCCGGCTCGACCAAGGCGCTGGTGGTGCAGATCGCTTCGCTCACCGACGTGAACTGGCCGATGTCGGGCGAGGTGGTGTTGATGACGCTGGTCGGCGGGCTCGGCACCATCTTCGGGCCGGTGGTCGGCTCCTTCGTGATCCTGGTCATGCAGTACAAGCTCGCCTTTCTCGGCGAGTGGGTCCTGGTCATTCAGGGCGTCATATTCGTCACCTGCGTGCTGTTGTTCCGCCGCGGCATCATCGGCGAAATTGCCAATTGGCTGCGCATCCGGCTTTAGGCGATAGCGATCACTTCGGCATCACGCCCGCCGCCCGCAGCAGCTTGCCGTAGCGCTCGGCGTCGGCGCGGATCATGGCGTCGAAATCCGCCGGCGTGTTGCTGACCACGGCAACCGCGCCGATGGTCTGCCAGCGCGCCTGCACGTCGGGCAGCCTGATGATTTCGGCGATGTCGTCGTGAATTTTTTTCAGGATCGGCGCCGGCGTGCCGACCGGCGCCATGAAGCCGAACCATGAATCGTACTGGTACTGCGGCATGCCTGCTTCGGCGAAGGTCGGCACATCCGGCAGCTCCGGATTGCGCTTGGGGCTGGCGATCGCCAGCGCCCGCACCTTGCCCGAGGTAATGAACGGCACGGCGTTGCCGAGAAACGCCAGGCTCAACTGCGCGTCGCCGCGCACGATGCTGGTGAGCTGCTCGGGCGTGCCGCGGAACGGCACGTGCACGATGTTGACGCCGGCGGTCTGCTTGAACAATTCGCCGGCGATGTAGTTCGAGCTGGCCAGCCCCGCCGAGGTGAAGTTCAGCGTGTCCGGCTTTTCCTTGGCGAGCGCGATCAATTCGTTCAAGTTCTTCGCCGGCAGTTCGGGCGTCACGATCATCACCACCGGCACCGATGCGATCTGCGTGATGCCGGAGAAACCCTTGATTGGATCGAACGGCAGATCCTTGTTGAGCGCGCTCAGGATGGTGTGGCCGTTCGAGGTCGAGATCAGCGTGTAGCCGTCGGGCGCGCTCTTGGCGGCGTAAATCGTGCCGGCGATGCCCGGCTTATTGTCGACCAGCACCGTTTGCTTCCATTTGGCACTGAGCTTTTCAGCCAGCACGCGGGCCAACAGGTCGCTGACGCTGCCGGCGGTGAACGGATTGACGATGGTGACGGTTTTGTCCGGAAAAGCTTGCGCCGAAGCGCCCGAAAGCGGCGCTAGCACAAGCGCGGCGCCAAGCAGAATTGTGCGGAGGGTCGTCATGTGAATCCTCCCGGTCGTCTATTGTTTGTTTTATAGTTTGAGCAGCTTCGCCGCATTGCTGCCGAAGATCAAGCCGCGATCTTGCGCGCTCACCGGGGCGGCGTCCATCCATTGCTTGCCGGCGAGATTGCGCTGGAACGGCCAATCGACCGAAAACATGATGCGCTCGACGCCCATCTCGGCAATCGAGCAGGTCAGCGCACCATCTGAAAACGCGCCGCTGGTGGTGAGCCAGAAATGCTGCCGGTAATAGTCGGCAAACGACTTCGGCATTTTCAGGCGCTCGCTCAGGATGTCGCTGGTTCGCCACAGCAGAAACGGCGCGGTCTCGCCCAGATGGCCGACGATGATTTTGAGCGCGGGGAATTCGTCGAACAAGCCGCTGACGACGAGCCGGCAGGTGTGGGTCAAGGTCTCGATGGTGAAACCGAGCGGCGCGCCGGCCAGCACCGGATAGTCGGCGAAATAGGCGCCCATCACCGCCGGATGCGGCGGCGTTGGGTGAATATAGAGCGGCACGTCAAGCGCTGCGGCGCGTTCGAAGATCGGGCGGAATTGTTTGTCGTCCATGAAGCTGCCGTGGGTCAGCCCCATGACCATGGCGCCCTTGAAATTCAGTTTCGTGACGGCGCGCTCCAACTCGTCGGCCGCCGCTTTCGGATCGGGCGTCGGCAGCGTCGCGAAGCCGGCAAAGCGTGTCGGATGCGCACGCACCGCCTCATGCAGCGCGTCGTTGGAGGCGCGCGCCAGCGTGACCGCGCTTGCGGCGTCGAGTTGCTGGGTCGCGGGGTTATTTTCAGAAATGATCTGGAGGTCGATGCCCGCTTCGTCCATCTCGCGCAGCCGCAGCGCGCCGAGATCGTCCAGCTTGCGCTGCAGCGGCGTATCCTTTTCGCCACGCAATTCGCGCAACTTCGGCGATGTGAAATGTTCTTCGAGGGCGATCACTTTGGGTTTTTGCATCGCGGCCACCATAAAGATTTGACGGCATCTTGCAATTGCGCGCGGCGGGACGACAATGCGCGCGCGGGAGCATCATGAAAAAACAACCATTGGGCAAACTGCCGGCCGATGCTTTCGGCATGCTGGATCTGCCGGTAATCGCTGCCGAGATTTTCGACGGTTTTCGCGCGCTGCCGGATCTGACCGGCATGTCGTCGGACGCTATGGACGAGCTCGGCATTGTCGGCGTCATTCCGGCGAGCGTGCTCAAGCCGACCGAGCCGAAGGCGCGGCTGGTCGGGCGCGCGTTGACGCTCTTGAACGTCGCGGCGCCATCGAGTGTGCCCGACGCGGTCGCTGCCGGCGTCTCGGGCATGGCGGAGATCGAGGCGCATAATCTGGCCGAGCCGGGCGACGCGCTGGTGCTGCAAGGCCTCGATCAAGTTTCCAACATGGGCGGCATGTCGGCCTCGATCGGGCACCGCCAGGGCCAGCTCGGCGCCATCGTCGATGGCGCGGTGCGCGACGTCAATCACGGCCGCGACATCGGCTATGCGATCTGGTCGCGCAGCGTCAGTCCGATCACCGGCAAGTGGCGCGTCAAGACCGTCGCGGTCAACAAGCCGGTCAAAATTTGCGGCATTACCGTCAATCCCGGCGACCTGGTTCTGGCGGATGAAACCGGCATCTGTTTCATCCCGCGGCAGCGCGCCGGCGAGGTGCTGGAGCGCGCGCGCCGGATCGCGGCCAACGAAGTCACGCGCACGGCCAAGATCAATTCCGGCGCGCCGGTGGCGGATCTGTTGCCGCCGGAAAAGAAGTAGCTAATCGGCCTTGATGCCGAGCCTCTGGATAGTGGCTTGCCAATAGGGAAAATCTTTCGCCAGGCGGGCCTTGAAGGCGGCGCTGTCGAGCGCGCCGTGCATACCGCCGGCGGCGAGGCGCTCCTTGACTGTCGGCAGCGCGATCACCGCGAACAAAGCCTTCTCGAGTTTGTCGTGGATCGGCGCCGGAGTGCCGGCGGGAAGAAAAACGCCGTACCAGCTTTCCATTACCACATCGGGCAGCCCCAACTCGGCCATGGTCGGCACATCCGGCAGCAGCGGCGAGCGCTCGGCGCCGTAGATCGCCAGCGCCTTGATCTTGCCAGCCTTCACCAGCGGCAGCAGCACCGGGAAGTCGGCGTTGAGCATGTCGAGATGGCCGCCCATCAGATCGGTCAGAGCGGGCGCTGCGCCGCGATAGGGCACGTGCGCGACCTTCAGGCCGGCGGCGGCGTTGAGCATCTCGCCGGCAATGTTCATGGTGGTGCCGGGGCCGGCCGAGCCGTAGGTCATGCTCTGCGTCTTGGCCTTGGCGATGAGCTCCTTGAGTGTCGAGGCGCCGGTCGGTCCGACGACCAGCAACGACGGCACCGAGCCGACCATCATCACGGGATCGAAGCTCTTGACCGGGTGGTAACCGCCGGGCGGCCGCAGCGTCGGGCTGATGACATGCGAGCCCATGCTGGCGAGCAGGATAGTGGTGCCGTCCGGCGTCGCGCGCGCCACGGCTTCGGAGCCGATGGTGCCGCCGGCGCCGCCTTTGTCCTCGACGATCACGTCGGCGCCGAGCAGCCGCCCGAGATCATTGGCAAGAATTCGCGCCAGTTGATCGACCGGACCGCCGGCCGCGAATGGCACGATGATTTTGACGGTTTCCGCGGAAGCCTGCGCGCTGAACAGCAGCGCAGCCGCGCACATTGAAATCGCCAGACGTTTCATTTCGGCCCTCGGTTTGCGCGATTGAACGCGGCCATGATGCCCGGAAACGGCACACTCACTCAAGCGTCATGACGCCACATTGACGCCACGCTTTGACCGCTGCGGCAACGTGGTTCCCTGCCGCGCGTCACATCATCGCCATCGTTGAACAGCACGCCGCCACATCGGCGCGCTGATTGCGGAACGCACGCCAGCGGCGGGCGTTTGTGTCATGTAGGTCACTGTGGCCGCAGAACTTGAAGGAGCTTTATGATGCGCAAAATTCTTCCCATCCTTTCGATCGCCGCGATGGCGGCATTCGCCGCGCCGGCGTTCGCGGATCCCGTCGAAGCCAACGCCAACTATGGCGGCGCGTATGTCGTTGCGCCGGTTGGCGGCGCGTTGGTCGGCACTGCGGTCGGTGTCGGACTCTATGAGGGCTGGTACAGCGGCGCCTTAGCTGCCGCGTTGCCTGCCACAGCCGCCGGCGCGGCCGCGGCTGGCGGCGTCGCCGGCGTCGGCACCGTGGTGCTGATCGATGCGGCGATCCAGCCGTGCCGCGGCTTCCACGCGCTGCTCGGCATGAACGAGCATGAGTGCGTCAATGGCGAGTATGTCGGCGATCAGCCGCGCATCGCGTCCTATCATAACGGCCGCCGGATCGTTCGCTAATTGAACGCCGGAAAAATAAGGACCTCCGCGGTTCGCCGCGGAGGTTTTTTATGCGTGCGCGATGCTAGGCGGCGCTTTGCTCCCTGACCTGCGCGGTCGGGAATACGCAGGTCACGATGGTGCCCTGGCCCAGCGTGGAGTCGATCGTCACCGTGCCGCCATGCAGTTCTGTGAATGAGCGCACCAGCGATAAACCTAAGCCCGTGCCGCGGTGGGATGAGCCCATCGAGTCGGTCTCGAACCAGTCGAATACTTTGTTTTTCTGTTCGGGCGGAATGCCGGGCCCGTGGTCGACGACGGTGAACACCACGACGTCCGGCCGCCGCTCGGCGGCCAGTGTGACGGTGGCGCCGGCCGGCGAGAAGCCGACCGCATTGGATAGCAGATTGAACAGGATTTGCCGCAGCCGCCGCTCGTCGGCGGAAAAACTGCCGATGCCGGGGACGGCGTTGATCTCAAGCTTGATGTTGTCCTTCACCAGCCGGTCCTGCACGCCTTCAGCGGCTTCCTGCATGCTGGCGCGGATGTCGACGTCGGTAAGCGTGAGCGACATCGCGCCGGCGTCGATGGTGGCGAGATCGAGGATGTTGTTGATCAAGGCCAGCAGCGCGTTGGTCGAGGTGGTGATGTAACCGAGATATTCGTGCTGCTTCTCGTTGAGTGAGCCGAAGGCTGGATCGCCCAGCAGATTTGCAAAGCCGATGATGTTGGTGAGCGGCGAGCGCAATTCGTAGGAGACGTGGTGCACGAAATCGATCTTGATGGCGTCGGCGGTTTCCAGCGCCTCGTTCTTCTCGATCAGCGCGCGTTCGACGTTCACGGTGTCGCTGACGTCCTGGAACGTGACCAGCGTGGCGCCGTCGGGCAGCGGCATGGTGTTCATGTCGATCATCACGCCGTCGCGGCGTTCGATGCGCGCGACGATCGGCTCGCGGTTGTCGATCGCGGTCACCGCGGCGCGCAGATTGCGCCAGACCGTATTGTCGTCGTGCATCGCCTGCGTCCAGGCGGTCACCGCCTCGACGTGCGGATGCTGATCGAGCGCCTCGCCCGCCAGCTTCCACATCCGCTGGAACGCCTGATTGTGCAGCCGCACGCGGCCGTCGCTGCCGAACACCGCGACCGCTTCCGCCAGATGGTCGAGCGTCTCGCCCTGTACCTTGATCAGCGCGTCGTAGCGGCGGTGCAAGTCGAGCCGCTCGGTGACGTCATCATACAGATACGTCACCCCGCCTTCCGGATTGGGCGCGGTGACCACGCGCAGCGTGCGGCCATCCGGCAGATGCCACATCTGTTCCTTCGGCTCGACCGCGCGATAGGCCTCGTAGAGCTGCTGCTTCCACTGCCGGAAGTCCTGTTCCTCGGGTAGCTTACGGTAGCTTCGCAGCGAGTCGAGAACGGCCGAGTCGGTCGGCGTCTGCTCGAGGAAGGCGGGGTCGAGATCAAACACCGAGCGGAATGCGGTGTTGTAGAAGATCAGCTTGCGGTCGACGTTGAAGATGGCGACGCCGGTGGCGAGCTGGTCGAGCACGCGGCGGTGCGCCTCGATCATGCGTGCGAGATCGGCGCGCATGGTCTCGACCTCGGTGGCATCGATTGCCATGCCGGCGCTGCCGGCGCCGCTCGGCGCCACGACCACGTCGAAGATGCGCCGCGCGCCTGCGACGATGACCGGCAGCCGCCCGGAATTGGCGTCGCCGGCGTGGCTGAGCTTGTCGCGCGCGGCGCGATCGAGCAGCTCCAGCTCGCGCTCGACCGCGTCGGAGGGATCCTCGGCTTCGACCGCGCGGGCATAGGCCGAATTCACGAAGATCAACTGGCCGTCCTGGTTGCGCGCCCAGACCGGGGCGGGCAGCGAATTGAGCAGCGCCTTCATGATCTCGACATCGCCCATCAGCCGGTCGTGGCGGGCGGCCAAATCCATCAGTTCGAGTTCGATGCCGCTGACGTCGCGCAACCGCAGCACCGCGCGTCCGGCCACCACGCGCCCTTCCGCCTCGAGCGGACGGCCGGCGGTGGTGGTGAGCGTCATCGTGAAGCCGCTGCCGTCGCCGCGCAGCGTCTCGACCGCGTGCTCCATGCGTTGCGCCGCCGCCGGCTCCAGCCAGGCGCCGAAGGCGAGCACCCGCTCCGGCACCGCGCCCGACACCACGATGCCGGTGTCGCCGAAGATTTCTGGCTCGTCGGTGCCCGCCGCCCAGGCCACCAGCACCTGCGGCTGCGCCAGCATCAGCGTCTTGAGCCGGTCGATTTCGGCGCGCAGCATCGCGGCTTCGTCGAGCGCCGCCAATTGCGCGGCGGCCGCGATCCGCCGCGTGCGCAGCAGCGCCAAAATGGCGAGCATGGCAAAGCAGATCAGCGCCAGCGTCAGGGTGAGCGCGCCAAGCTGCTCGCGGCTCACCGAGACGCCTTCGGCGAGCGCCTCGGCGGCGCCGGCCTGCGAGCCAAGCGTGATGCAAGGGATTGCAAAAAAGAAGGCGGCGAGGAATCCGCCCCGCCTCGGACGAGAATGCAGCCTCTCGTTCGCCGTCCGGATCGTCTCCGGCATTGCGACCTGCCCCAGGAATGCGAGCGGCGTCCGCCGCGCCACGCGCGAATCGGGCGACTTTACCCCCGCGGGGAGTCGCGCCGAAAGAGTCCAGATCGTGAACGTGAGTCGGAAGCGGCCTTGAAAGGCCGCTATTTTGCTTCGGCGCGCTTGGTCATCTCTTCAATGCTGATGCGGCTGAGCGCGGCCGAAAATATCCGCTCGGCTTCCGCCAGAGCGGGTCGCACCACGTCATTGACCAGGCCCGAATTGGGCAGTGGCGGATCGCCGTCATCCTCGATCGAGCCGGCCGCGCGCAGCACGTCGTCGGCGCTGACGCGACGGTTTTCCCGCGCCAGTTCGTAGCCGCCATGCGGACCGCGCACGCCGCGCAAGATGCCTTGGCGTACCAGCGCTTGCAGGACGGGTTCGAGATGGCGCGGCGGCAGCTTGTGACGCGCTGCCAGGGCCTTGGCCGAAACCGGCCGGCTGCGGGCATTGATGGCAATGTCGATCACGGCGGCAATGGCAAGAATGCCCTTGCGGGACACCAGCGGCATGGATCGCCCCAATCGCGACGATTTGAGGCGGTAATAGGCTACAGTCAGGCATCCGTCTAGAGCAAAAGGTTTTCTGGCAAATTCAACTGCCGGTGGAGCCAAATCCGCCGGAACCGCGCTCAGTTTTACTGAGAAATTCAACTTCTCGCATCTGTGCACGCGCCACGGTTGCAAAAACCAGTTGGGCGATTCGCATGCCACGCGGAATGGCCACCGCCTCGCTGCCTAAATTCACCAGCAGGACCTGCACCTCGCCACGATAGTCAGCATCGATGGTGCCGGGCGCATTGAGCACGGTCAGCCCATGCTTGACCGCCAGTCCTGAGCGCGGACGCACCTGCGCCTCGGTGCCCGCCGGCAGCGCGATGGCGATGCCGGTTGGGATGAGAGCGCGCGCGCCCGGCGCAAGTATCAGCGGCGCATCGGCCGGCACCGCGGCGATCAGATCGAGGCCGGCGGCGAGCGCGCTCTGGTAGAAGGGTAGGGGCAGATCCTCGCCGTGCGGCAGGCGCATGACGCGAATCTCGATCGCGCCGCTCATGACGCGATCTCCTTCGCGATGCGCGCGATCAGCATGGCGCCCACGTCTTCCTTGCTTTGCGGCGGCCAGGGCTCGATGCCTTTTGCCGTGACGAGTTGAATCGTATTGCGGTCGCCGCCCATGATGCCGGTTTGCGGCGAGACGTTGTTGGCCAGGATCCAGTCGCAGCCTTTGCTTGCAAGTTTTGCCTTGGCGTTGGCGGCGACGTTTTCGGTCTCAGCCGCAAAACCGATCACCAGTTCCGGCCGTTGCGATTTGCGGTGCGCGATCGCCGAGAGAATGTCTGGATTTTCCACCAGCGCCAACTCCGGCGTCGCCTGTCCGGCCTTCTTCTTGATTTTTTGGCAGCCCGCCTGCGCCACGCGCCAGTCCGCCACGGCGGCGGCGAAGATCGCGACATCGGCCGGCAGCGCGCGCTCGACCGCCCGCAACATGTCGCGCGCCGTTTCGACATGCGCGACCGTCACGCCGGGCGGATCAGGCACGTTCACCGGCCCGCTCACCAACGTCACGTCGGCGCCGGCTGCTGCTGCGGCCGCGGCGATGGCGTGACCCTGCTTGCCGGACGAGCGGTTGGCGATATAGCGCACCGGATCGATCGGCTCGTGCGTGGGACCGGAAGTCACCAGCACGCGTTTGCCTTTGAGCGGTTGCGCGCCGCCGCCGAGCAGATTCTCGACCGCAGCCGCGATTTCGAGCGGCTCGGCCATGCGGCCGAGCCCGCGTTCGCCGGCTTCCGCCATCTCGCCCTCGTTCGGGCCGACCAGCGTGACGCCGTCGGCGATAAGCTGCGCGAGATTGCGTTGCGTCGCTTTGTTCGTCCACATATGCGGGTTCATCGCCGGCGCCAGCAGAATTTTCGTGCCCGCCGCCAGCAGCACGGCGGTAGCAAGGTCGTTGGCGATACCGCCGGCCATTTTCGCCATGAGGTCGGCGGTTGCCGGCGCCACCACGATCAGATCGGTTTCGCGCGCCAGGCGAATATGGCCGACGTCGAATTCGCTGCCGGCATCGAACAAATCGGTAAAAACGCGCTCGCCGACAATCGCGCCGGCCGACAGCGGTGTGACGAATTGCTCGGCTGCCTTGGTGAGAATGCAGCGCACGGCAAGCCCACGTTCTTTCATGCGGCGGATGAGATCGAGCGACTTGTAGGCGGCGATGCCGCCGCCGACGATCAACAGAACGCGTTTGGCGCCGGCGGCGGGCGCGGCGGCGGCGCGGCGCGGCGGATGCGGCAACAGCGGCGTGAAATTCTCCAGCGCCTCTGTGCCGGTCTCCTCGGCTGCGGCGCGCAAAATCGTGCGCACTTCGTCTTCGACCGATCGGCCGCTTTTGGCTGCGCGCAGCCGCAGCAGCTTCTTCAGCCGCTCGTCGAGTTGCCTGACGGTGAGGGAAGCCATGGCAGAATCCGTAATAATTACAGTGTGTAGAGAAGATATGATAGCATTGCAATCAGTGCAATCAAATCCACTGGTGTAAATTTAATGGAGCCTCGCTTGACCGGCCCCAGGCCCTCATATATTTAACCATCAAGTTATTTAACTGGATGGTTATATGGCAACGCCCGACCGCCTCAGCGCCACGTTCTCGGCTCTCGCCGATCCGACGCGGCGCGCCATCCTGGCGCGGCTCGCGCTCGGCGAGACCAATGTCAGCGAACTCGCCAAGCCGTTCAAGATGAGCGGGCCGGCGGTCTCCAAGCATCTCAAGGTGCTCGAGCATGCCGGGCTGATCGCGCGCTCGCGCACGGCGCAATGGCGGCCGTGCCGGATCGAGGCCGCGGCGCTCAAGCCGGTCGACGACTGGCTTTCGGAATATCGCCGGCTTTGGGAGGAGCGGCTTGATCGCCTCGACGATTACCTCAAAGTCCTGCAGTCAAAGGAGAAGAAGCGTGAGCGCGACAAATAGCATCGACCTCGACCGGGATCCGCGCTCGATCATCGGAACGCGCGTGTTCGACGCGCCGCGCGATTTGGTATGGCAGGCCTGGACCGATCCGAAACACCTGGCGCAATGGTGGGGCCCGAACGGCTTCACCACCACGACCAGCGCGTTCGAGTTCCGCGCCGGCGGCGTCTGGTGCTTTGTCATGCACGGGCCGGACGGCCGTGACTATCAGAACCGCATCACCTTTGACGAGATCGTGAAGCCCGAGCGAATTGTCTATCGGCACGGTGGCGGCGGCGATGTCGAGCCGGTGCAATTCACCCAAACCGTGACCTTCGAGGATCTCGGCAACAACCAGACCCGCATGATCTGGCACGGCAAGTTCCCGACGGCCGAGGAACGAAAACGCGTGATCGAGACTTACGGCGCCGACAAGGGGCTAGCGCAGACCATGGCGCGGCTGGCCGACTATGCCGTTACACTGGCGCAACAACACTGAGGAGGAGCCTATGCTCATTCAGCCTTATCTATTCTTTGAAGGCCGCGCCGACGAAGCGATTGAGTTCTACAAGAAGACACTCGGCGCCAAGGTGGAAATGGCCATGCGCTTCAAGGATGCGCCGGATCAATCAATGATCTCGCCCGGCAGCGCCGACAAGGTCATGCATGCCGCGATCAAGATCGGCGACGCCGTGATACTGATGTCAGACGGTCGCAATACCGGCAAGCCGAATTTCCAAGGCTTCTCGCTGACGATCTATCCCAAGGACGAAGCCGAGGCCGACAAATTGTTCGGCGCGCTGAGCGCGGGCGGCGAAGTGCGAATGCCGATAGACAAGACATTCTTCGCCAAACGCTTCGGCATGCTCGCCGACAAGTTCGGCGTCGGCTGGATGATCATCGTGCCCGCCATGTGAGCGGCGCAGATTAGTGGAGTAAAGCATGACCGCGGATACCCAAACGAAAGACAAGGACTTCGTCATGTCGCGCGTGTTCGACGCGCCGCGCGACCTGGTGTGGCAGTGCTTCACCGATCCGGAGCGCATGAAGGAGTGGTGGGGACCAAAGGGCTGCAAGGTGATCGCGGCGACAATAGATCTGCGCGTCGGAGGCACCTACCACTACGGAATGATGATGCCCGATGGCAACGTGATGTGGGGCAAGTTCGTTTATTGCGAAATCACGCCGCCGGAGCGCCTGGTCTTCATCAACTCGTTCTCCGACGAAAAGGGCGGCATTACCCGCCATCCCATGAGCGCAAATTGGCCGCTCGAATTGCGGTCGATCTTCATGTTCGACGAGCTGCCGGGCGGCAAGACCAAGTTTACGCTGTACTGGTCAACCTACAACGCGACCAAGGAAGAGCAGCAGACCTTCGACGCCGGCCACAGCAGCATGACGCAAGGCTGGGGCGGCACGCTGGATTCGCTCGGGGCCTACCTGGCGCGCGCGAAGTAGAAGGAGAAGACGCATGAACCAGCCAGTCAAAGCTGCGATGGAAGGCAGCGTCGTCATCACGCGCGTGTTCGACGCGCCGCGCGAGCTGGTATGGCGGGCCTGGACCGATCCGAAAATGATGGCGCAATGGTTCGGCCCGCGCGGCTTCACCAGTTCGGTGCCCGAACTGGACCTGCGCGTCGGCGGCGCCTTGCGTATCGTCATGCATGGGCCGGACGGCAACGATTACCCGATGAAGGGCGTGTTCCGCGAAATCCTGCCGCCGGAGCGGCTGGTGTTCAGCAGCATCCCGGTCGACAAGGACGGCAATCATCTGATGGAAGGTGAAACCGTGGTCTCGTTTACCGAGCGTGACGGCAAGACCGAGCTGGTCGTGAAGGCGCACATGGTCGGCAAGGCGCCGATTGCCGCGCAAATGCTGGCGGGCATGGAGGCGGGCTGGACCCAGACTATCGACAGGCTGGAAGAGCTGGTGGTGCGCTAAAGCAACCGCCACACCGCCCACGCCAAGAGCGCGGCGATGGTCCACAGCGCCACCACGGTCCAGCGGTTGCGGCGCTGCTCAGCGCGGCCGATCGCCTCCACGGTTTCGGGCGACAGCACCAGCCCGTTGCGGGTGATGTCGTCGAACTGATCGATCAGCGTGCCGGCGCGGGCGAGCAACGACGGTACCTGGCCGAGGAAGCGGCCGATCTCGCCGGCGCCTTCGGCAACGTCTTCCAGTCTGCCGGCCGGGCCAAGATGGCGCTCGATCCATTCGCGCACCACCGGATCGGCCACGCTCCACATGTCGAGCTTGGGATCGAGCGAGCGCGCGACGCCTTCCACCACCACCATGGTCTTCTGCAGCAGCAGCAATTCCGGCCGCGTGCGCATGTCGAACAGCCCGGTAACTTCGAACAGCAGCATCAGCAGCTTTGCCATCGAGATGTCTTCGGCGGCGCGATTGTGGATCGGCTCGCCGATGGCGCGGATCGCCTGCGCGAAACTCTCGACCGAGTGATGACGCGGCACGTAGCCAGCGTCGAAATGAATCTGCGCGGTGCGCTGGTAATCGCGAGTAATGAAGCCGAACAGAATTTCGGCGAGGAAACGGCGCTCCTTGGCGCCAAGTCGGCCCATGATGCCGAAGTCGACCGCGACCAGCCGGCCCTGCGCATCGACGAACAGATTGCCGGGATGCATATCGGCGTGGAAGAAGCCGTCCCGCAGCGCGTGGCGCAGGAAACTCTGGATCACATTGCGGCCGAGCGCCGGCAAGTCGTAGCCCTTGGCGGAGAGCGCAGCGTGGTCGTTGAGCGGCGTACCGTCGATCCACTCGAGGGTGAGCACTTCACGCGCGGTGCGGTCCCAGTCGACCGTGGGCACGCGAAAGTCGGCGTCCTCGCGGATGTTCTCTGCCATTTCGGACAGCGCGGCCGCTTCCAATCTGAAATCCATTTCCATCGCCACCGAGCGGGCCAGCGTCGCCACCGCCTCGACCGGGCGCAGGCGTTGCGCTTCAAGCGACAGGCTCTCCGCCTTGCGCGCGGCATAAAAGAACGCGTCGAGATCGGACTTGAAGCGCCGCTCGATGCCAGGCCGAAGGATTTTCACCGCTACCGCCTTGCGTGCGCCGTCTACGTCGACTTCGGCGCGATGCACTTGCGCGATCGAGGCGGCGGCGACCGCGGGGCCGAAGCTGGCATAGACGGAAGCGAGCGGCTTATCGAATGCGGCGGCAACGACGGCCTCCGCCTCGGCCTGCGGGAACGGAGTCATTTTGTCCTGCAAGCTTTCGAGATCGGTCGCGATCGCGGTGCCGACCACGTCCGGCCGCGTCGCCATGAACTGGCCGAGCTTGACGTAAGTCGGGCCGAGCTTGGTCAGCGCGGCGGCCAGACGGCTGCTGCCGTCCTTGGCGGTGGGGCGCTCGATCAGCCGCGCCAGCGCGATCGCCGTCTTGGCCGGCAGCGGCAGCGGTCTGGTGTCGACCAGCGCGAACACGCCTTCGCGCGCGAACACGAAGCCGGCGCGCGCCAGACGCGTGAGATGGGAAATGCCGGCGATCACAACTTCCAGCCCGAATGCAGCGCCACCACGCCGGCAGTCATCGGCGTGAATGAGACGCGGCGGAAGCCGGCGGCCTCGATCATCTTGGCGAAGGCCGGCGGTTTGGGAAATTTGCGGATCGACTCGACCAGATACTGATAGGCCTCGCGGTCGCCGGTCACCGCTTCGCCGATGCGCGGGATCACCTGGAACGAATACAGCTCGTACAGACTATAGATACCCGGCACATCGATGGAAGAAAACTCCAGGCACAGAAACCGTCCGCCGATGCGCAGCACGCGGTGGGCTTCCGCAAGCGCGCGTTCGACGCGCGGCACGTTGCGGATACCGAAGGCGATGGTGACGCAATCGAGGCTGCGGTCGGGATAGGGCAGTTCCTCGGCGTTGCCTTGCTCGAACGTCACGGCATTGTCGTGGCCGCGCTCGGCGGCGCGTTCACGGCCGACGCTCAGCATTTCGGCGTTGATGTCGCAGACCGTGACGCGCGTGCCGGGTCCGCCGGCCTCGACCACGCGGAACGCGACGTCGCCGGTGCCGCCGGCCAGATCGAGCACGGCGAATTCCTTATCGGAGCGCGGCGGATTGACCGCGGTCACCAGCGCGTCTTTCCAGGCGCGGTGCAGCCAGCCCGACATCAGGTCGTTCATCAGGTCGTAGCGGCGCGCCACCGAATGGAACACGCCATCGACCATGCCTTGCTTGTCGGCTAGCGGCACGGTTTGCTCGCCGAAATGGGTCTCGTCGCGCGCGTTACGGCGGCTGGCCATGGCCAATAATCCTTTGCGGGCAGGACCATAGCGCGGCAGGTCGGGGGGCGCTATGTGTCAACGGAACCAGAGTTAACCATGCCCGAGCTCCCTGAAGTCGAAACCGTGCGGCGCGGCCTGGCGCCGGCCATGGAAGGCGCGCGCCTGACCAAGGTCGAGGTGCGCGATCGCCGTCTGCGTTGGCCGCTTGCCAAGGATTTTGAAAAGCGCCTGACCGGGCAGACCGTCGAGGGCCTCGGCCGGCGCGCCAAATATCTGCTGGCGGATTTGTCGTCGGGCGATGTGCTGATCATGCATCTCGGCATGTCGGGCTCGTTCCGCGTCGGTAAGGACGCCAAGCCTGGCGTCTACTATCACGAGAAATCAAAGAGCGCCGCCCACGACCACGTGGTGTTTCACATGTCGAACGGTGCGACGGTGACGTTCAACGATCCGCGCCGCTTCGGCTCGATGAAATTGGTCGCGCGCAGCAAGATCGATTCCGAGCCGCTGCTGCGCGGGCTCGGGCCGGAACCGCTCGGCAATGAATTCGATGCCGCGATGTTGGCGCGCGCCTGTCAGGCCAAGAAGACGTCGCTGAAAGCGTCGTTGCTCGATCAGCGCGTGGTCGCCGGCCTCGGCAATATCTACGTCTGCGAGGCGCTGTTCCGCGCGCATCTGTCGCCGAAGCGGCAGGCTTCGACCATCGCAGATCGCCACGGCAAGCCAAATGAACGCGCGATGGCGCTGGTCGATGCCATCAAGGCGGTGCTCACCGACGCCATCGACGCCGGCGGCTCGTCGTTGCGCGACCATCGCCGCACGGATGGCGCGCTCGGCGATTTCCAGCACAATTTCCGGGTCTATGACCGCGAGGGCCAACGGTGCCCGGACTGCAAGGGCAAAATCGGGCGCATCGTGCAGACCGGCCGCTCGACCTTCTATTGCCCGAGCTGTCAGAAATGAGCCAAGGTGGGCTGCGTGGCAGCCGGGGTTCGTGACATGCGTCAATTCGCTCTCATTCCCATCCTGCTCGCCGGCCTGACCGGCGCGGCCTCGGCCGAATATCCCGATCATCCGATCCGCTTCATCGTGCCGCAGGCGGCCGGCAGCGCCACCGACAATGTCGCCCGCATTTTGGCGTCGGTGATCGGTCCCGAGCTGGGGCAGGCGGTGATCGTCGACGACCGCCCCGGCGGCGCGCTCACGCTCGGGCTCGATCTGGTCGCGAAGTCGCCGCCCGACGGCTACACCATCGGCATGGGGCCGATCGGCGCGCTCGCCATTACCCGCCACATGGTGGCGAAGCTGCCTTACGACATCGAGCGTGATTTCCAGCCGATCGCGCTGGTGGCGCGTGGCCACCTCATGCTCGCGGTGTCGCCGCAACTGCCGGTGACGTCGGTCGCGGAGTTGATCGCCTATGCCAAAGACCACCCCGGCAAGCTGAGCAACGCGTCGTCGAGCAACGGCTCGCCCGGCCACGTTGGCGGCGAGCTGTTCAAGTTCATGACCGGGGTTCAGATTGTGCACGTGCCCTATCGCGGTGGCGCGCCCGCGATCACCGATCTGATCGCCGGCCATGTCGACCTGATGTTCGAGAGCCTGCAGTCGATCGTGCAGCAGGCGCGCGCCGGCAAGGTACGCGCGCTCGGTGTCAGCGGCGCGTCGCGGTCGCCGGCTTTCCCCGATCTGCCGACGATCGGCGAGACGGTGCCGGGCTATCTGGCGCCGACCTGGACCGGCGTAATCGCGCCGTCCGGCGTGCCGCGCCCGATTGTCGACAAGCTCAACGCCGCGATCAACAAGGCGCTGGTGTCGGACTCGTTCAAGGAAAAGTTCAAAGCCATCGGCGACGAACCGGCCGGCGGCACGCCGGAAGAATTCGCCGCCACCATCAAGGCCGATTCCGCCAAGTGGCAGGACGTCATCAAGCGCGCCGGCGTCACGCTCGAATGATTGCAAACTTTGAGGACAGATCATGAGCTACCAGAACATCATCGTCGAAACCAAAGGCCGAGTCGGCGTCATCCGGCTCAACCGGCCGGCGGCGCTCAACGCGCTCAATCAGGCGCTTAAGGCCGAGTTGCGCCAGGCGATCGAGGGCTTCGACGCCGATCCGAACATCGGCTGCATGTTGCTCACCGGCAGCGATAAGGCCTTCGCGGCCGGCGCCGACATCAAGGAAATGGCCGACAAAACCTTCATCGAGGCCTATCTCGGCAATTTCACCGCCGACTGGAATCCGGTGGCGCAGGCGCGCAAGCCGATCGTCGCCGCGGTCGCGGGCTTCGCGCTCGGCGGCGGCTGCGAGGTCGCCATGCAATGCGACATCATTATCGCGGCCGACAACGCCAAATTCGGCCAGCCGGAAATCAAGCTCGGCGTCATTCCGGGCATCGGCGGTACGCAGCGGCTGACGCGCGCGGTCGGCAAGGCCAAGGCGATGGACCTGATCCTGACCGGCCGCATGATGGACGCCGCCGAGGCCGAGAAATCGGGCCTGGTGGCGCGCGTGGTGCCGGCGGCGAATTTGATGGAGGAGGCGATGAAAGTCGCCGACACCATCGCCAATTATTCGCTGCCATCGGTGCTGGCCGGCAAAGAGGCGATCAACGCATCGCAGGAAACGTCGCTCGCCGAAGGCACGCGCTTCGAACGGCGTATTTTCCACTCGCTGTTCGCGACGCAGGATCAGAAGGAAGGCATGAAGGCTTTCGTCGAGAAGCGAAATCCTAAGTGGAAGAATAAATAGTTATTTTCGTACGCAAATAATTCTAACGACCGACAACTTAGCATCGCCGCTCTGCGACTGCGCCGTCTGAACATGATGCGCAGCAAGGAATCCATGGACGGTTTCGGCGTTCACCAGCCGTACCGGGGGCGCGGAAGCCTCGACACTGGCCAACACCGGATTGCCCATTTGCATCATGCCGAGGAACTGGCCCTGCGCGTCGAGCGCGGCGGCGCCGGAAAATCCAGCCATCGGCACCGGCTGGCGCAGCTCGATGCCGCGGCCCTCTGAGAGCCTCGCCTTGACCTCGGTCAGCTTGCGGCTGCCGGATTGTTCCTTGGGATCGGCGATGCCGACCAGCGTTAGATCGCCGGTTTTCGGCGCGTCACGCGTGAGCGCCACGGCTGACAATTTGCGCTGGCCGTAGACGCGCAGCAGCGCGAGCCCGTTGTCTCTGTCGTCGGCAATGCGGTCGGCGTCACCAAGACCCGCGGCGACGATGACCTGGCAGCCTTCGGTGAGCTTCAAATCGGTGACGATGTGGCCCTGGCCGCTCACGATGAAGCCGGTGCCGTATTCGACCGATTTTGCCAGCGCGGCGTAAGGCGCGCTGCGCTCGGGAAACGGCGAGAACGCGGTCGCCATCGCCACCATCACCGGCGCGACGATGCCTTCCATCATCTGGTCGTACATCATGGTGAAGCCGCGCACCTCGCCGTCGCGGACCTTGGCGCGCACGGAGAACAGCTTGAGGCCCTGCATGCCGCTGATGAAGAAATTGTCGTCGTGCAGCACGCTGGTCTCGATCTTGCGCGTGGCCGGTTCTTTCTTTTCTTTCTCGAACAACGCCGAAAGCGTGAGCGCGGGATCCTTGACGCGGAACGTCTCGACCTGCACCTCGCCATGGGCCGACGACCAGCGCGTGCCGTTCGCGGCATCGTGCGCATTGGGCACCATCTTGGTCGGCAGGCCGATGCGCACGCCGGTGGCGGGATCGACCACCACGTTCCAGCCGAATTCATCTTCATGCAATTTGGCGTCGGCAATGAGCGCTGCGCGTTCCGACGGCGTCAGCACGCCGGTAATTTTTGCCTTGTTGCGCTTCTGAAAATTCTTGATAGCCGCGAGCATCGGATCCTCGCCGGCGGCCGCGCCGGTAAAGTCGCCCGACCACAGCAGCGCCGCCTGGATTTTCTGGCGCTCAGCCTGCGATATGCCGGCGAAGACATCGGAGGCAGCCTCGGCTTTGGCATCGGCGGCTTTCGGCGCTTCGGGCTTGGCCGTGGCCGCTTTTGGTTGGGCGGGCTTGGCTTCGGCCGATTTTACGGCTGCGGCTTTCGGCTTGACGCGTTTGACCGCGGGCTTGGCGTCTTCCTTGAGCGCCGGGATGATGCCCGGCGAATCCTGCGCCGGCGCCGGCAAGGCACCGAAGCAAAACGCGAGCGCCACCAGAAATGGTCCCCAACGCATCGTTTAACGCCACCCTGATCTTGTTTTGCGGCACCTTAGCCCATCGAAGCGAGCGCGCAAGCGGCCAGGGGCTGGCAGAAATGCGTGCGAAGCCATAGGGTTAATCTCATGCTCGATGCAAGAGAACTCGAACGCTATGCGCGCCACATCGTGCTGCGCGAGGTTGGCGGCCCAGGGCAGGCCAAGCTGAAAGCCGCGCGCGTGCTGGTGGTCGGCGCCGGCGGCTTGGGCGCGCCGGTGCTGCTTTATCTCGCGGCGGCCGGCGCAGGCCACATCGGCGTGATCGACGACGACATCGTGTCGCTGTCGAATTTGCAGCGGCAGGTGATTTTCTCGACCTCCGATATCGGCGAGCGCAAAGTGGACGCCGCCGAGGCGGCGATCGCAAAACTCAATCCGCATGTTCAGATCGAAACCCACATGGCTCGGCTCGAGCCCGACAACGCGCTTGGCCTGATCGCGAAATACGACATCGTTGCCGACGGCTCGGATAATTTCGCCACCCGCTATCTGGTGTCCGACGCCTGTTATTTTGGGAAAAAACCGCTGGTGACGGCGGCAGTCGGTACCTTCGACGGCTCGCTCACCACCCTTCGCCCCTATGAGACACGCGCCGACGGCACGCGCAACCCGACCTATCGCTGCCTGTTTCCGGAGCCGCCGCCGGCAGGCACCGTGCCGGCCTGCGCGGAAGCCGGCATTCTCGGCGCGTTGCCCGGCGTGCTTGGCTCGATGATGGCGCTCGAAGTGATCCGCGAGATCGTCGGCTTCGGCGAAGGCCTGGTCGGCCGGCTGCTGATGGTCGACGCACGCGACATGCGGTTCGAGACGACGCGTTACGAATGGGACCCGGGCAATCCACTCTCGGGCGACAAGCCGTCGATCAAGGATTTGTCGGGTAAATACTGATCACAACATGCTCGGCAATACGCGGTCGGGCGGCCGGTGCCCGTCCATAAAGGTCTTGATGTTGATGATGACCTTCTCACCCATGTCGACGCGGCCTTCGAGCGTCGCCGAGCCCATGTGCGGCAGCAGCACCACCTTTCCCGCTTTGGCGAGCTTGATCAATTTCGGATTGACCGCCGGCTCGTGCTCGAACACGTCGAGGCCGGCGCCGGCGATGTCGCCGACCTCCAGCATCCGCGCCAGCGCGTTCTCGTCGATCACTTCGCCGCGCGCGGTGTTGACGATATAGGCCTCGGGGCGCAGCAGCTTGAGCCTTCGGGCCGACAGCAGATGATAGGTCGCCGGCGTGTGCGGGCAGTTGACCGAAACGATGTCCATGCGGGCGAGCATCTGGTCGAGGCTCTCCCAATAAGTCGCGTCGAGTTCTTCTTCGATCTTGGGCGCGACCTTGCGGCGGTTGTTGTAATGGATCTGCAGGCCGAAGGCGCGGGCGCGGCGCGCCACCGCCTGGCCGATCCGCCCCATGCCGATGATGCCGAGCCGCTTGCCCCAGATGCGGTGGCCGAGCATCCAGGTCGGCGTCCAGCCGCCCCAGTCCTTGTCGGATGTGAGCACGGTGGAGCCTTCCGCCAGCCGGCGCGGCACTGACAGGATCAGCGCCATGGTCATGTCGGCGGTGTCTTCGGTGAGCACACCTGGCGTATTGGTGACGGTGATGCCGCGCTGCACTGCGGTGGCGACGTCGATATTGTCGACGCCGTTGCCGAAATTCGCGATCAGCTTGAGTTGGTCGCCCGCTTTCGAAAGCACCGAGGCGTCGATCCGGTCGGTGACGGTCGGCACCAGCACGTCGGCGGTTTTCACCGCCTCGGCGAGCTGGGCATGGGTCATCGGCTTGTCGTCGGGATTAAGGCGGGCGTCGAAAAGTTCCCGCATGCGCAGCTCGACGCTGTCGGGCAGCTTGCGCGTGACGACGACCAGCGGCTTCTTGGTCTTCGGCATGTGCTCCTACGCGGTGCCCGGCGGCCCATCTTAGCTCGGCTGGGGCGCCTGTTCAGCCCTCTTTAACCGGACTCGCCCACACTGCGGCTATCGCGCGTGGGGTTCAAAATCCGTTCATTTTCCTACCAGATGACAGTGACAACACAAAGCTTTGGGCTTGGCTTTGCAGCCATGGTCCGGCGCCTGGCGCTGGCGGCCGCATGCGTTGCGATGCAGGCGCCGGCCGGCCATGCGGCGGGCGACAATATGACCACCGGTTCGGTAAGCGGCTTGCCGGTTCCGCGCTTCGTCAGCCTCAAATCGGATCGCGTCAATGTGCGCTCCGGCCCCAACAAGGACCAGGAAGTGCGCTGGGTCTATACCCGCGCCGGCATGCCGGTGGAGATCACCGCCGAATACGAGAACTGGCGGCGTATCCGCGACTGGGAAGGTGCCGAAGGCTGGGTCTACCACTCGCTACTGTCGGGCAAGCGCTCGGCGGTGGTGGTGCCGGATTTGAAGAACGATCTGGTGCCGCTTTACGAGAACGCCGATCCGAAATCGGCTGAGACGGCGCGCCTGCAATCCGGCGTGCTCGGCGTGTTGAAATCCTGCACCGGAATCTGGTGCGAGTTCGTCGGCAAGAATTTCGACGGCTGGATCCGGCAGGAACGGCTGTGGGGCGCCTATCCGAACGAGAAGGTCGAGTAGCGCGCTACTGGCCGTCCAGAATGGCGCGGATTTTCGCCGCCAAAATTCCTCCGGTCACCGGCTTTTGCACCAGCTCGACACCCGGGTCGAGACGGCCGTGATGGACGATGGCGTTGCGCGAATAGCCGGTCATGAACAGCACCTTCATCTCCGGCCGCCGCGTCTTGGCGGTTTCGGCAAGCTTGCGTCCGTTCATGCCCGGCATCACCACATCGGTCAGCAGCAGATCGATGCGCCCCGGATGGGCATCCATCACCTCGGTCGCTTTCTCGCCGGTCGCGGCCTCGATCACGGTGTAGTTGGCCGCGCGCAACGTCTCGGCGAGATAACGGCGCACATCGTCGTCGTCTTCGACCAGCATGATGCATTCGCCGGATGAGTCTCCGGTGAGTTCCGCCGCCGGCTGATCGTCTTCCGGCGCGCCGGCGGTGAACCGCGGCAAATATATTTTTACCGTCGTGCCTTCGCCGATCTCGCTGTAGATTTTGACGTGCCCGCCGCTCTGCTTCACGAAGCCATAGACCTGGCTCAAGCCGAGCCCCGTGCCCTGGCCGGTTTCCTTGGTGGTGAAGAACGGCTCGAAGGCGCGGGCTTTTACGTCCGCGGTCATGCCGCTGCCGGTGTCACTGACCGCGATCTCGACATATTGGCCGGGCCGTACGTCGGGATGCTGCCGGCAATATTCGTCGTCCAGAAAGGAATTGCGCGCTTCGATGGTGAGCTTGCCGCCGTCCGGCATGGCATCGCGCGCGTTGACGGCAAGATTGAGGATCGCGGTTTCAAGCTCGGTGGCGTCGGCATCGACCGCCCACAGGCCGCCGGCGCCGACCACCTCCAACGCGATCGATTCACCGATGCCGCCCCGGAGCAGATCGGGCAGGCCGAGCAGCAGTTTGTTGACGTTGAGCGCTTTGGGGTTGAGCGGCTGCTGCCGCGAAAACGCCAGCAGGCGCCGCGTCAAAGTGGCGGCGCGCTGCGCGCCTTGTGATGCTCGCCCGATCGACTGGGCGAGCCGGTCCTTGACGGCGCCGGACAAAGCCGCGATCTGGCGTTGCGCGGCCTCAAGATTGCCGATGATGACGGTGAGAAGATTGTTGAAGTCGTGCGCGACGCCGCCGGTCAATTGTCCGGTTGCGTCCAGCCGCTGCGCTTGCCGCAATGCGCCCTCTGCCGTTTCGCGGCGCGCCATTTCGGCGTGCAAGCGCTTGGTCCTCTGCAGCACGAGCAGCAGGGTCACGAACAGGAAAAGCGATGCCGGCAGGCCGAACGCGAAATAAGGAAACATGTCGGCGAACCATTGTTCGCGCATTGCCGATGAGGCGATGCCGGCGCTGACATAGAGTTGCGTGTCGCCGATGCGGCGGACGCCGAAGCGCCGCGCGATGCCGTCGATCGGTCCGTCGCTCCAGTAAAAGCCGCCCTCGGGATGTTCGGCGACGGTCTTGCGGTAGGCGGTCGCGGGACCGAGCGGCTTCGGCGGTCCGGTCACCGGCTCCGGATAGCGCGCGAGAAACACGCCGTCGGTCCGTATCAGCGCGTATTGCAAGCCCTCGCCGTAAACCAGGTGCGTATAGAACCGGTAGAAGTCGCCCGGCATGATCGACAATTCGATGACGCCGTCGAACGCCCCGTTTCGGGTGACGCGGCGGCTCATCGTGAAGTAGGGCGGGCCGCCGGAAACGGAATTGTGAATCTCGCCGAAATAAATTCCGATGTCCTTGGCGACGTGGGCACCGAAGTAGTCCTCGCCGGCGAAATTGCGTGCATAGGGCGCGGGAAAAGCGGATGAAACGGCTACCGGGTTGCCGTCTTTGTTGAACAGCCAGATCGACTGGATTTCTGAAACGGCGCGAATGCGTTTCTGGAACAGGTCGTGGAAATACCGCTCGCGGCCCTCGACCGGCTGGGCGAGCACATCCTCCAGGATGTCTTCGATGATCAGCTCGCCGATCTGAAACGATTTGGTCGCGTGTTCTTGCTCGACCTCGAGCGAACGCACGATGCGTTCATCGGCCAGCGCGGCGATCTTTTGGTAATTTGCAAAGCCCGCCCAGATGAACAGCGCGGCCGGCAGCAGCACCGAGGCGGCCACGGCCACCCGCACGGGCCTCAGGCCCGAACCTCTTGCCGAATTCTCCGCCATGGTCCGCCGGGTGCAGCCGTCCTAGGAGCGCGGAACGGCAATCTACACGACCGGCACGGAACTGGGCCAGCGATTCCAACAAGGTCTATGTGCGGTTCCCGCCATAAAAGCAAAAGCCCCGCACGGAGCGGGGCTTCATTGGCGGCAAGGTGCTTGGGTCAGTTCTTCTTGCGCAGCCGCACCACCACATCGACGCGCGCGATCTCGTAGCCTTCCGGCGCGATCGGGGTCTTGCCGACAATCACGTCGGCGCCCGGGATGTCGAGCAATTCGTCGGCGCCCTCGACGAAGAAGTGATGATGGGCCGTGACGTTGGTGTCGAAGTAGGCCTTCGAGCCGTCGACCGCGACTTCCCGCAGCAGTCCGACTTCGGTGAACTGGTGCAGGGTATTGTAGATGGTGGCCAGCGACACCGGCACCTTGGCGCGGGTGGCTTCCTCGTAAAGCATTTCGGCGGTGAGGTGGCGGTCGCCTTTGCCGAACAACAACCAGCCGAGCGCCATGCGCTGGCGGGTCGGACGCAAGCCGACTTGGCGCAGCTTCGACTTCACGTCATGCCACGGACATCCGGTGAGTCCGGAGCGGTCGGCCGTCGCGGCAGCAGGATTTGCGGTGGGAAATACCATGGTACGCGTTTGGCTCTTGTTACGATGCCGGCTTGGAACAGCCGGCAAAAATACCGTTTCAGCGGCAACATATACGGAATGGGGAGCTTTGACGCAACTGCCCCGAAAATCGCGTTTATGGCCGGTTTGTAACGGTTTTAAACAGCACGATTGTTCCGCTTCGCCCGGGTCCGCCATCTTTGCCCGCTAGCGTCGGTGTGTTACGAATCCAGTTATGGGAATTCAACCGGCAGGCCCGCACAGCGGGGATAGCGCGCGTATGGAAATACGGCGGAACAGCTTTGAATACGAAGATTTGCTGGCCTGTGGCCGCGGCGAGTTATTCGGGCCGGGCAACGCCCAGTTGCCGTTGCCGCCGATGCTGATGTTCGACCGCATCACCGAGATTTCGGAACAAGGCGGCGAGCACGGCAAGGGCATGATGCGCGCCGAGCTCGACGTGAAGCCGGACCTCTGGTTCTTCCTCTGCCACTTCAAGGGCGACCCGGTGATGCCGGGCTGCCTCGGCCTCGACGCGCTCTGGCAATTGGTGGGATTTTTTCTCGGCTGGCTCGGTTCGCCGGGCCGCGGCCGGGCGCTCGGCCTCGGCGAGTTGAAATTCTCCGGCCAGGTGTTGCCGAGCGTGAAGAAAGTTGTCTACGGCATCGACTTCAAGCGGGTGATGCGCTCGAAGCTGGTGCTCGGCGTCGCCGACGGCTGGCTCTCGGCCGATGGCAACGTCATCTACAAGGCCCTCGACCTCAAGGTCGGCCTGTTCAAGCAGGAAGAAGCGTTGCAGCCGAGCGGCGCTTGAGCAAAGCCTGCGGTGTTGCATGGCCGCCGGTGGTGGCCCATGTATATGCCGAGATGGAACCCAATCATCGATAATCCCCGGCGCGAGTGAGGGTGTGCGGCAATGAGGCGAGTCGTTGTAACCGGGATGGGCATCGTCTCATCGATCGGCAACAATACCCAGGAAGTTCTCGCCAGTCTGCGCGAGGCCAAATCCGGCATCAGCCGGGCGGAGGAATTCGCCAAGCTCGGCTTCCGCTGCCAGGTGCAGGGCGCGCCGACGCTCGATCCGTCGACTTCGGTTGATCGCCGCGCCATGCGGTTTCTCGGCGGCGGCGCCGCCTGGAACCACGTCGCAATGGAGCAGGCGATCCGCGATTCCGGCGTCGAGGAAAGCGACATTTCCAACGAGCGCACCGGCATCGTCATGGGCTCGGGCGGGCCTTCGGCGCGCGCCATCGTCGATGCCGCCGACATCACGCGCAGCAAGGGCCCCAAGCGCGTCGGACCGTTTGCCGTTCCCAAGGCGATGTCGTCGACCGCCTCGGCGACGCTCGCGACCTGGTTCAAGATCAAGGGCGTGAACTATTCGATCTCGTCTGCCTGCGCGACCTCCAATCACTGCATCGGCAACGGCACCGAACTGATCCAGTGGGGCAAGCAGGATATGGTCTTCGCCGGCGGTTGCGAGGAGCTGGACTGGACGCTGTCGGTATTGTTCGACGCCATGGGCGCGATGTCGTCGAAATACAACGACACGCCGCAGACCGCCTCGCGCGCCTATGACGCCGACCGCGATGGCTTTGTCATCGCTGGCGGCGCTGGCGTTCTGGTGCTGGAAGAGCTCGAGCATGCCAAGGCCCGCGGCGCGAAAATCTACGCCGAGATCGCCGGCTATGGCGCGACGTCGGACGGGTTCGACATGGTCGCGCCGTCGGGCGAGGGCGCGATGCGCTGCATGAAGGTGGCGCTCGAAACCGTCAAGGTGCCGATCGACTACATCAATCCGCACGCCACCGCGACGCCGGTCGGCGATCTCAAGGAGATCGAAGCGATCCGCGGCGTGTTCGGCGCCAAGTGCCCGCCGATTTCCGCCACCAAATCGCTGACCGGCCATTCGCTGGGTGCTGCTGGCGCGCAGGAGGCGATCTATTCGATGCTGATGATGAAAAACGGCTTCATCTGCGAGAGCGCCAATATCCAAAATCTCGATCCCGCCTTCGCCGACATGCCAATCGTGCGCGAGCGCAAAGACAACGTGAAACTGGGCGCGGTGCTGTCGAATTCGTTCGGCTTCGGCGGCACCAACGCCTCGATCGTCCTCAAGAATGTCGACGCGTGACCAGCACATGCCGGGATTGATGGAAGGAAAACGTGGGCTGGTTATGGGGGTCGCCAACGATCACTCGATCGCCTGGGGCATCGCCAAGATGCTGCACGACCATGGCGCCAAGCTCGCCTTCACCTATCAGGGCGACGCGCTGGCCAAGCGGGTCAAGCCGCTGGCGGAACAAGTCGGCTCGACGATTGTGATGCCGTGCGACGTCGAGGACATCGCCTCGGTCGACGCGGTGTTCGGCGAGATCAAGAAGCAATGGGGCACGATGGATTTCCTCGTGCACGCCGTCGCCTTCTCCGACAAGAACGAGCTCAAGGGTCGCTTCGCCGACACCACGCGCGAGAACTTCATCCGCACCATGGTGATCTCCTGCTATGCCTTCAAGGAGGCGGCCCAGCGCGCCGCCGCGCTGATGCCGAACGGCGGCGCCATGGTGACGCTGACTTACAATGGCGGCGACCGCGCCATGCCGAATTACAACGTGATGGGCGTCGCCAAAGCCGGCCTGGAAGCGGCGGTGCGCTATCTGGCGGTCGATTTCGGGCATCAGAAAATCCGCGTCAACGCCATCTCGGCCGGCCCGATCCGCACGCTTGCGGGAGCGGGTATCACCGACGCGCGCTATATGTTCGCGTTCCAGCAGAAATATTCGCCGCTCGGCCGCGGCGTGACGCTGGAGGAGCTGGGCGGCGCCGGCCTGTATCTGTTGTCGGATCTGTCGACCGGCGTTACCGGCGAAATCCATTTTGTTGATTCCGGCTACAACGTCGTCTCGATGCCCCAACCCGATGCGCTCAAGGCTGCCCACGGCGAAGTGGAAAACGGCGGGAAATAGAATCAAACAGTGGAATAAAAACGGCCGGGGAAATCCCCGACCGTTTTAGTTTTGGTCGCCTAAAGCGAAGTCTGATTATTGAGATAAGGCAATGTCGAAGCGATCGGCGTTCATGACCTTGGTCCACGCCGCCACGAAGTCCTTCACGAATTTCTCCTTCGAGTCCGCGCAGGCATAGACCTCGGCGAAGGCGCGTAGTTGTGAGTGCGAACCGAAGATCAGGTCGACGCGGGTGCCGGTCCACTTGACCGCGTTGGTCTTGCGGTCGCGGCCTTCGTATACGCCATCGGAGCCGGCGGGCTGCCAGAGCGTGCTCATGTCGAGCAGGTTGACGAAGAAGTCGTTGGTCAGCGTCCCGGGCTTCTTGGTGAAGACGCCGTGCTTGGACTGCCCAGCATTGGCGCCGAGCACGCGCAGGCCGCCGATCAGCGCCGTCATCTCGGGCGCCGTCAGCCTCAACAACTGCGCCCGGTCCACCAACGCCTCTTCGGGCTGCATGAACTGGATCTTCCTGCTGTTGATGTAGTTACGGAAGCCGTCGGCCCTCGGCTCAAGCGGCGCGAAGCTGTCGACATCGGTCTGCTCCTGCGACGCGTCCATGCGGCCTGGTGTGAAGGGCACCTTCACATTGACACCCGCACCCTTTGCAGCCTTTTCGACCGCGGCGACGCCGCCGAGGACGATCAGGTCGGCCATCGAGACCTTCTTGCCGCCCTTGGCCGACTTGTTGAACGCCGCCTGAATCGCCTCGAGCTTGTTGAGCACCTTCTCCAGTTGATCGGGGTTGTTGGCTTCCCAATCGCGCTGGGGGCTGAGGCGGACGCGCGCACCATTGGCGCCGCCGCGCTTGTCCGTGCCGCGGTATGTTGAGGCCGAGGCCCAAGCGGTCGAGACAAGCTGTGGCACCGAGAGGCCGCTCGCAAGGATCTTCGCCTTCAGAGCAGAGACGTCCTTGTCGTTGATCCGGTTGCGGCCGGGGGCCGGGATCGGATCCTGCCAGATCAGCGTCTCCTTCGGCACCAGCGGGCCGAGATAGCGCGCGATCGGGCCCATGTCGCGATGCGTCAGCTTGAACCAGGCGCGGGCAAAGGCATCCGCGAACTGGTCCGGATGCTCGTAGAAGCGCCGCGAGATCTTTTCGTAGGCCGGATCGAACCGCAGCGACAGGTCGGTGGTCAGCATGGTCGGCACATGCTTCTTCGACTTGTCGAAGGCGTCGGGAATCGTCGCTTGCGCGCCTTTCGACTTCCATTGCTTGGCGCCGGCCTGGCTCTTGGTCAGCTCCCATTCGTTCTCGAACAGGTTCTTGAAAAAGAGGTTGCTCCACTTCGTCGGCGTCTGCGTCCAGGTGACTTCCGGACCGCCGGTGATGGCGTCGGCGCCGACGCCGGTGCCATATTTGCTCTTCCAGCCGAGACCCTGGTCCTCGAGAGCGGCGCCTTCCGGCTCCGGGCCGATCAGCGAGGGGTCGCCGGCGCCGTGCGTCTTGCCGAAGGAGTGGCCGCCGGCAATCAGCGCGACGGTCTCCTCGTCGTTCATCGCCATGCGGAAGAACGTTTCGCGGATGTCCTTGGCCGCGGCGAGTGGGTCCGGATTGCCGTTCGGGCCTTCCGGATTGACGTAGATCAGGCCCATCTGCACCGCGCCGAGCGGCTCGCTAAGCTGGCGTTCGCCGCTGTAGCGCTCGTCGCCAAGCCACGTCCCCTCGGGACCCCAGAAGAGTTCTTCAGGCTCCCACACATCGGCGCGGCCGCCGGCGAAACCGAAGGTCTTGAAGCCCATCGACTCCAGCGCAACGTTGCCGACGAGGACCAGCAGGTCGGCCCAGGAGATTTTCTTGCCGTACTTCTGCTTGATCGGCCAGAGGAGGCGGCGCGCCTTGTCGAGGTTGGCGTTATCCGGCCACGAGTTCAGCGGCGCGAAGCGCTGCTGGCCGGTGCCGGCGCCGCCGCGGCCGTCGGTGATGCGGTAGGTGCCTGCCGCGTGCCAGGCCAGGCGGATGAACAGACCGCCGTAGTGGCCGAAGTCGGCCGGCCACCAAGGCTGCGAGTCCGTCATCAGGGCGCGCAGGTCCTTGATCACGGCCTTGAGGTCGAGGCTCTTGAACTCCTTGGCGTAGTCAAACGCCTGGCCCATCGGATCGGACAGGGACGAGTTGTGGTGGAGAACGCTCACGTCCAGTTGGGTCGGCCACCAGTCGCGATTTGCGTGTCCGTGGGGCCCACCCGTGAACGGGCACTTGCCGGCATTCTTGTCGTCAGTCTTTGCGTCCATGAAATCTGTCCTCCACACTGAAATGGCACGCGAAACATGGCGCGCGCCTGCGGCGCTTGTAAGACCCGGCGGTCATGTTTGATGGAATTATCTTATCAATCCGATCATCTTGCGCCAACCCGCGCGACTTGGTCTTGGCCGCGCCTCAAGCTGAAATAAAAAGGGCGGCCTTCGCGGCCGCCCTCTTGCTTGATATGCCGCTACCGGCTTACTCCGCCGCGCCGCTCGCCTGCTGCGGGGCGTTGCCTTTGGCTTCGAGATCCTCGCCGGTGGTCTGGTCGACCGCCTTCATCGACAGGCGCACTTTGCCGCGCTCGTCCATGCCCAACAGCTTGACCTTCACGACGTCGCCTTCCTTGACCACGTCGGTGACCTTGTTGACGCGGTTGGGCGCCAACTGGCTAATGTGCACGAGGCCGTCCTTGGCGCCGAAGAAGTTCACGAAGGCGCCGAAGTCCATCACCTTGACGACCTTGCCTTCGTAAATCTTGCCGGGCTCCGGATCGGAAGCGATCGACTTGATCCACTCGATCGCCTTGCGGATCGATTCGCCGTCGGCGGAGGCGACCTTCACCGAACCGTCGTCCTCGATGTTGATCTTGGCGCCGGTTTTCTCGACGATCTCGCGGATCACCTTGCCGCCGGTGCCGATCACTTCCCTGATCTTGTCGGTCGGGATCTTGAACGACTCGATGCGCGGCGCATGTTCGCCGAGTTCGGCGCGGGCGCTGGTCAGCGCCTTGGCCATTTCACCCAGGATGTGCAGGCGGCCGTCCTTGGCCTGGCCCAGCGCCACCTTCATGATCTCCTCGGTGATTCCGGCGATCTTGATGTCCATCTGCAGCGAGGTGATGCCGCCTTCGGTGCCGGCCACCTTGAAGTCCATGTCGCCGAGATGATCCTCGTCGCCGAGGATGTCGGACAGCACAGCAAAGCGCTTGTCCTCGAGAATGAGGCCCATCGCGATGCCTGCGGTCGGCCGTTTTAAGGGCACGCCCGCGTCCATCAGCGCCAGCGACGATCCGCACACCGACGCCATCGAGGACGAACCGTTCGATTCCGTGATCTCGGAAACCAGACGGATCGTGTAGGGGAATTCTTCCTTGCTCGGCAGCATCGGATGGATCGCGCGCCATGCCAGTTTGCCGTGGCCGATCTCGCGGCGGCCGGGCGCGCCGGTGCGGCCGGTTTCGCCGACCGAATAATGCGGGAAGTTGTAGTGCAGCATGAACGTCTCTTTGTACGTCCCCTGCAGCGCGTCGATGAACTGCTCGTCCTCGGAAGTGCCGAGCGTGGCGACCACCAAGGCCTGGGTCTCGCCGCGGGTGAACAGCGCCGAGCCATGGGTGCGCGGCAACACGCCGACTTCCGCCACGATCGGACGCACGGTCTTGAGGTCGCGGCCGTCGATGCGCTTACTGGTATCGAGGATGTTCCAGCGCACGATCTTGGCTTCGAGTTCCTTGAACACGCCGGCAACCGCCAGCTTGTCGTGCTTGGGCTCGGCGCCTTCCGGGAAGAAATGCTCCATCACCTTCTTCTTGACGACGGCGACGGCGTCCTGGCGATCCTGCTTCTTCACGATCGAATAGGCGGCGCGCAGGTCCTTCTCGGCCATGCCGAGGATTTCCTTTTCCAGCGGCTTGTTGTCGGCGACGGTGAGCTCGCGCGGCTCCTTGGCGGCCTTCTCGGCGAGCTTGATGATGGCGTCGATCACCGGCTGGATATGTCGGTGGCCGAACATCACGGCGCCGAGCATGATGTCCTCGGACAGTTCCTTGGCTTCCGATTCCACCATCATCACGGCGTCTTGCGTGCCGGCGATGACGAGGTCGAGATGGCTTTCCTTCATCTCGTCGAGCGTCGGGTTGAGCACGTATTCGTTGTTTACGAAGCCGACGCGCGCGCCGCCGATCGGGCCCATGAACGGGGCGCCGGACAGCGTGAGAGCGGCGGAGGCGGCGACCATCGCGACCATGTCGGGGTCGTTCTCCTGGTCGTGCGATAGCACGGTGGCGGTCACTTGCGTGTCGCAACGCCAGCCGTCGGCGAACAGCGGACGGATCGGACGGTCGATCAGGCGCGAGGTCAGCGTGTCCTTTTCGGTCGGACCGCGCTCGCGCTTGAAAAAGCCACCGGGAATGCGTCCCGCCGCATAATATTTTTCGGTGTAGTTGACGGTAAGCGGAAGGAAATCGATGCCTTCCTTGGGCTGCTTCGCGGCGACGACCGCGCAGAGCACGGTGGTTTCGCCGTAGGTGGCGAGAACGGCCCCGTCGGCCTGGCGGGCTACGCGCCCGGTTTCCAGGGTGAGCTTGCGCCCGCCCCAGTCGAGTTCAACACGATGGATATCGAACATTTCATATCTTTCTCATGGTTTTCGGCGAGCCCCGAAGGCCATGAGCAAGACGGCAAGAGACTGTCGCACATCACCGCGATGCGGGGAGCAACAGCGTCTGGCGATCCTGCCATGGCGTTCGAACCTTACCTGATCGAGCGAACGAACCTTTTCGTTCGCCACCTTGAACGTCCGCGGCGCTTGTCGCCTCACGGACCAAATCGCGGAAACGTCAAACGCTTCCGCTCACGGAACGCGCGGGATCATTCCCGCGCGCCAAAAAATCAGCGGCGGATGCCGAGCTTCTCGATCAGAGTCTTATAGCTGCGTTCGTCCGTGCGCCGCAGGTAATCGAGCAGCGTGCGACGCTGGCTCACCATCTTGAGCAATCCACGGCGAGAATGATTGTCCTTGACGTGGTTCTTGAAATGCTCGGTGAGATTATTGATGCGTTCCGACAGGATCGCGACTTGCACTTCCGGCGACCCGGTGTCGCCCGGCTTCTTGCCGAATTCCTTCATGACTTCGGCCTTGCGGCCGGTGGTAACCGACATCGGTCATCCTTTCTTAGGCGCGCGGCTGCCCATCAGCCCGGCCAGGTTAAACACGCGCTTAGGGACGATTTCGCCGCGATCCAGTTCGGCAAGGGCCACCAGGTGGCCCGAAGCCGTGGCATAAACTGGTCCACGGAAATTGGGTGCGTCCCGTCCGCGCAACAAGACGGCTTGGCCGCGTTGCAGCCTTGCCGCATCTGCCTGACTGACGGCCAGCGCCGGGATGTCGTCCAGCGCGGTCTCAACAGACATTAGCGCGTCGGCGAGGCTCGCCTCGCCGGCAGCGGCTCTATGGCACAGGGCCTCCAATTGTTCCAGCAAAATCATGGTTTCTCCGCCAAACGGCCCAACCGCGACCCGCCGGAGCGCGCTGACATGGCCGAAACAGCCCAAAGCACGGCCCATGTCGCGGGCGAGCGAGCGGACATAGGTGCCTTTGCCGCATTCGGCGTGCAAAACGGCGTGATCCGGGTCCGGGGTGGCGACGAGCTCCAGGCGGTCGATTTGGACCGTCCGCGCCTCCAGTTCGACCGCCGCGCCGTCGCGGGCGAGGTCATAGGCGCGCTCGCCGTTGATCTTGATGGCGGAGTATTTCGGCGGCACCTGCTCGATCTCGCCGGTAAATGACGGCAGCAGCGCGCGGATCGCGTCGGGTGTCGGCCGGGCATCGCTGGTGGCGATGGCGCGGCCCTCGGCGTCGTCGGTGTCGCGCTCCTCGCCCCAGCGCACGGTAAATTCGTAGAGCTTGCGGCCGTCCATCACGAACGGAACCGTCTTGGTCGCTTCGCCGAGCGCAATGGGAAGCGCGCCCGACGCCAGCGGGTCGAGCGTGCCGGCGTGTCCGGCGCGCTTGGCGGTGAACAGACGCTTCACGACGCTCACGGCATGGGTCGAGGTCATGCCGACCGGCTTGTCGAGCACCACCCAGCCATGCACGTCGCGTTTGTCGCGCTTGAATTGCTTCGGCCGCTCGGCGCGCGGCGGCGCGGCGGCGAGGGCGACGTCGCGCAGATCGTCAGTCATCGTCGCCCTTTTCGAGATCGCGTTTGACTTGTGGCGAGCGCAACAGCTTTTCGATGCGCTCGGCTTCGGCGAAACGATCGTCCACCCGGAACCGCAGGTCGGGCGCGAATTTCAGATTGATGCGGTGGGCGATTTCGCCGCGCAGAAATTTCTTGTTGCGCTCAAGTGCTGCCAGAACCTTTTCGGCGTCGCGGCCGGCCAGCGGCATGATGTAAACCGTCGCCAGCCGCAGGTCGGCGGTCATGCGCACTTCCGGCACGGTGATGAGGTGGCCCTCGATCACCGGGTCGTGGACCTCGCCGCGCGTCAACATGTCGGCCATCGCGTGACGCACCAGTTCGCCGACGCGCAACTGGCGTTGCGAGCCTCCGGGCGTGCCGCTATCGCGGTGTGATTTCTTACGCATGACGAATTCCAAAATTCTTTGTCGCCTCCTTCATTGAAGGAAGGCGTGGATGCCCGGAACGAGAGGGCATGACAGGGAAAAGAGCGGAGACTTTCTATTCCGAAGCCGTGAGAATTGGACTCACAGGCTGCGTTGAATTGTCTCCACCCGGTAGCATTCGATCACGTCGCCGGCGCGCATGTCCTGGTAGCCCTCGAAGGCCATGCCGCATTCCATGCCGGAGGACACTTCGCGCGCGTCGTCCTTGAAACGTTTGAGCTGGCTGAGCTTGCCTTCGTGGATCACCACGTTGTCGCGGATCAACCGCACATTGGCGCCGCGTTCCACGGTGCCGTCGGTGACGCGGCAGCCGGCGATGTTGCCGACTTTAGAGACCTTGAAGATTTCCAAGATCTGCGCGTTGCCCAGCATGGTTTCGCGCAGCGTCGGCGCCAGTAGGCCCGACATCGCCTTTTTAACGTCGTCGACCAGATCGTAGATGATGTTGTAGTAGCGGATTTCGATGCCGTTGCGCTCGGCCGCCTCGCGCGCTTCCTTGTTGGCGCGCACGTTGAAGGCGATGATCGGAACGCCCGAGGCTTCGGCCAGCGTCACGTCGGATTCGGAAATGCCGCCGACGCCGGCGTGCAGCACGCGCGCCGCCACTTCGTCGGTGCCGAGTTTTTCGAGCGAGCCGATGACCGCTTCGAGTGAGCCCTGCACGTCGGCCTTGATCACCAGCGGGAATTCCTTGCGGCCGGACGTCTTGGCCTGCGCCATCATCTGCTCGAGCGAGCCGCGCATGCCGGAGGCGCGCGCGGTCGACTTCTCGCGCTTCTGGCGGGCGCGGTAATCGGTGACTTCGCGGGCGCGGCCTTCGTTTTCGACCACCGCCAGGCGATCGCCGGCGTCGGGCGTGCCGGAGAAGCCGAGCACTTCGACCGGGGTCGAGGGCCCGGCGGTCTCGATCGGATCGCCGGTGTCGGAAACGAGTGCGCGCACGCGGCCCCATTCGGCGCCGGCCACGACCAGATCGCCGACTTTCAGCGTGCCGCGTTGCACCAGCACGGTCGCGACCGGCCCGCGGCCGCGGTCGAGCTTGGCTTCGATCACGGTGCCTTCGGCCGGACGCTCCGGATTGGACTTGAGATCGAGGATTTCGGCCTGCAGGCCGATCATTTCCAGAAGCTTGTCAATATTGGTTTTCTTGGTGGCGGAGACTTCCACGTCGACCACGTCGCCGCCCATGGATTCGACCTGGATGCCGTGCTGCAGTAGATCGGTGCGCACGCGATCCGGCTTGGCGTCGGCTTTGTCGATCTTGTTGATGGCGACGATGATCGGAACCTTGGCGGCCTTGGCGTGATCGATGGCTTCCACGGTCTGCGGCATCACGCCGTCGTCGGCGGCAACCACCAGCACGACGATGTCGGTAACCTTGGCGCCGCGCGCGCGCATGGCGGTAAACGCCGCGTGGCCGGGCGTGTCGATAAAGGTGATCTTGGTGCCCGAGGGTGCTGTGACCTGATAGGCGCCGATGTGCTGGGTTATGCCGCCGGCTTCGCCTTCCGCGACTTTCGCCGAGCGGATGGCGTCAAGCAGCGAGGTCTTGCCGTGGTCGACGTGGCCCATGACGGTGACCACCGGCGCCCGCGGTGTGGTCGCTTCGGTATTGTCGATCTTGTCAAACAGGCCTTCTTCGACGTCGGCTTCCGAGACGCGGCGCACGGAGTGGCCCATTTCCTCGGCAATCAGCTGTGCGGTGTCGGCGTCGATGGTGTCGTTGATCTGCAACATCTGGCCCTGCTGCATCAGCAGGCGGATGACGTCGACCGCGCGTTCCGACATGCGGTTGGCGAGATCGGAAATCGTGATGACGTCGGGAATGGTGACTTCGCGCACGAGCTTTTCTTTCGGCTCGTTCGAGGTATGGCCCTTGAGCCGCTGGGTGCGGCGGCGGAACGAGGCAACCGAACGCTCGCGCACTTCGTCGGCGCGCAACGCGGTGACCAGCGTCAGGCGGCCGCGTTCTTTGGCGGGCGCGCCGCGGGGCGCTGCCGGACGCGCGGTGGCCGGGCGTGCGGCGCCGCCGGGACGGCGCGAGCGCGGACTGTCATCGTCGTCGGCTTCCGGCGCCATGCGGCCGGCGGCCAGCTTCTTGATCTCGTCTTCGCCGAAACGCTTCTTGGCGACTTCGCCGGCCTTGCGCTTGGTTTCCTCGTCGTGCTTGCGGCGCTCGTCTTCCTCGCGCTTGCGCGTTTCGGCGGCTTCTCGTTCGGTCTTGTCGATGCCCTCGCGGCTTTGACGGCGGCGCGCTTCTTCCTCGGCGATCTTGCGCTCTTCGGCTTCGCGCACGCGCGAATCCGCCAGCGCATGGGCGCGTGCGACGCGCTCTTCCTCGGTCAGCGTGCGCAGCACGACGCCGGATGCTTTCGGCGCCTCGGCGGGCGCGGCCGCCGGCGCGGCCTTAGCCTTGGCGGCGGCGGGTTTCTTGGCAACTTCGACCGGGGCCGGTTCGGCCTTGATCTCGGGTGCGCCGCCGAGGCTGCGGCGTTTGACCTTCTCGACCACGACCTGCTTGCTGCGGCCATGGCTGAAGCTCTGGCGCACCACGCCCGTCTCGGTGCGCGGCTTGAGCGTCAGCTTGCCGACGCTGAGTTTCTTTTCGCCAGGGTCCTTCGTGTCGCTCATTCCGAAATCTGTCCTCGTGCATCGTCAGTCCGCGCATGCGCGCCAACCAGGTCGGGCGAATTTCCGGTCCGAAAGCGCTCCAAACGCTTGGCGCGCGCGAGAAAAGTCTCGCTCACGGGCCCGGCAAGCAGGGCTGCATGTACCACATTTGGGCGGTTCAATGCCAAATCCAATTGGGCGCCGGAAAATGCCGCGACCACCGCGATTTCGCGCGTTATTTCGGACATTTTACGCTGCAAGGCGGCGTCCAGCTTGCGCCTGCCGTCGGCGGCCGCGTCGGAGGCGTGAATCAGCGCCAGCACGTTATCGCCGTCGATCTCGGCCTCGACCTTGGCGAAACCGCTGACGACCCCGCCCGCTTTGCCGGCGATCGCCAGCGCATCGAGCGCGCTGCGTTCCATCAGCCGCTCGGTGGCGGCGGTCAGATCGGGCGCCACCCGCACACTGCGCTTGAAGGCGCGGACAAACACGTTGCGCTTGATGGCCTCCTCAAGCGAAACGCGCGCCGCGGTGATCCAGATGCCGCGGCCGGGCAATTTGCGCTTGAGGTCGGGCACGATGTCGCCGTCGGGCCCGGCGACGAAGCGGATCATCTCGTCGACCGGCTTGAGCGTGCGGCTGAGCGCGCAATGCCGCTCGCTTCCCGACGCGGCCTTGGCCGCGCCGTGATCGAGTTCATTGTCTTGTTCGCTCGCTTGTACGTCCGCCAGCATCGTTCGTGTCGTGCTCCTTATTCAGCTGCCGGCGCGTCGGCGGGTGCCGCTTCGGCTTCCGGCGCGGGCGGCGGGGCAAGTTCCGCCTCGGTCACCCAGCCGGCCTTGAGACGGGCCTGCATGATCAGAGCTTCGGCGTCCTCGCGCGAAACATCGAGGCCATCGAAGTAGCCGGCCTCGTGCTTGCTCTCGCCGTCCTTGCGCTCGGTCCAGCCGGTAAGATCGTCGGTGGCGCAACCGGCGAGATCCTCGACGGTCTTCACGCCGTTCTCGCCGAGCTTGACCAGCATCGCCGTGGTGACGCCGGGCACGTCCTTGACCGCGTCCTCGACGCCCAGCTCGACGCGCTTAGCATCGAGCTCGGCTTCCTGCTTGTCGAGATATTCCTTGGCGCGCTCCTGCAATTCCTTGGCGGTGTCGGCATCGAAGCCTTCGATGCCGGCGATTTCCTTCTCGTCGACCAGCGCGAGTTCTTCGATCGAGCCGAAGCCTTCCGAGGCGAGCAGTTGGCCCACCACTTCGTCGAGATTGAGCGCCTCGACGAAAACCTTGGTGCGGCTTTCGAACTCGGCCTGGCGGCGTTCGGATTCTTCCTGCTCGGTAAGAATGTCGATGTCCCAGCCGGTCAATTGCGAGGCGAGGCGCACGTTCTGGCCGCGCCGGCCGATGGCGAGCGAAAGCTGTTGGTCCGGCACCACGACCTCGATGCGCTCCTTGTCTTCGTCGAGCACCACCTTGGCGACTTCCGCCGGCGCCAGCGCGTTCACCACGAAGGTGGCGATGTCAGGCGACCACGGAATGATGTCGATCTTCTCGCCCTGCAATTCGTTCACGACGGCCTGCACGCGCGAGCCGCGCATGCCGACGCAGGCGCCGACCGGATCGACCGAGGAATCGCGCGAGATCACGGCGA